>Ga0099364_10003063_pt1 | contig 26265 bp, 21 predicted proteins | sample TergutTh196P3_FD_73070 | JGI IMG/M metagenome (GOLD analysis project Ga0099364, IMG submission 73070) | Microcerotermes parvus P3 segment gut microbial communities from Pointe-Noire, Republic of the Congo - Th196 P3 | ecosystem: Host-associated > Arthropoda: Insects > Digestive system > Gut ...
GTATAATGAATAAATTTTTTGTTTTTTTAGGAGTAGCATTTTTGATAAATGCACAGGCAATTTTTTGCCAAGTAGATATAACTGGTATGACTGACGGAAGCGTGATTAGCGCGGAAATCACGAATGCGTTAGTATCGGACAGGGTAGCCGTAACAGGCACGACAACCATCACTAACGGCAGAGTTATTCTCGACATTCCCGCAGGTATAGACTTGAATTGGAATGCAAACCTTACGGGAACCACGACCGGAAACAACCATTTAGTGGAACTTTCAGGAGTGGGAACTTTCGTTTCGGGTGGCAGTATTATCCAGAACGGTGGCGCAGCGGCAATTTATAACGCCTCAACAGGCATGGTCTGGGTTTCGCGCGGCAAGGTGGAAAATACTTCGTCGGGAAACGCTATTCGCAACGCTTCCACAGGTGCGGTCAACGTTGCAGGCGGCACGGTTACTGCAAATACAGGAAGGGCAATTAGTAACGCCTCAACAGGCGTTATTACCATTTCGCAGCCAATCGCTGATAATCCAACGCTGATAACATCGAGTGGTGAAGATGTAATTATTTTGGCAAACAGCGGCGTAGCAACCACTCCGCGTTTGATTATCACAGGCGGTACGGTGGAAAATACGGTGACATCTGGTAATTATGGTGATGCTATTTATAACGCTTCCACAGGCGCAATAAATATTTCGGGCGGCACGGTTAAGACAAACAACAACAACGGCAGCGCTATTTATAACCAAAACACAGGCGTTATCACCATTTCGCAAGGCGATGGAAGCCAAACGCTGATAACATCTGCAAATACATCATCGTCTTCGGGTACAATTTTATTGACAGACACGCAGGGTAACTCCGCAGCGCGATTGATTATCACAGGCGGCACGGTGCAAAATACGTCTTCAAACGCCAATGCCAACGCCATTCGTAACAATAGCGCAGGCGCAGTTCATTTATTTGGCGGCACAGTTAGCGTTACAACAGGCATTGCCGTATTGCTGTCGGGCGCATCAAGCAGCGCATTTGCAGACGCAGGCGCAACAATTACCGCCAACACAGCCGACAGAAGGTTCTCTGCCACAGGCACAAACGCAATAGCCATTGAGAGAACAGGCAGCCAAACGGTACATACAGCCGCTACCACCAATAATTTAACTGTAACCCCTGCCGCCGCCTCTGCTTATTGGTTTAACAACGCCGCTGACGATGGCGGAATATACTACGCCCGAAACACAAACAACGGATTTATCCCAATGGCAGGCGTAACGGTCAACAAGGCAACGATTACAGCCTCAAACGCTGCCGATTTCCTCAATTATGCGATACCCGCCGCCGACGTTTACAACGGCAACGACAGACCAATTACGGTAACGCCGAAATATGACGGCACAGGCGCAATAACGGTCAGGTATAACGGCGCAACTGCTTCGCCCCAAAATGCGGCTACATACCCCGTAACCGTTGACATCGCAGGCGACTACAACTTTGAAGCGGCATCGGGCGTTTCGCTCGGCAATTATATAATTTCCCCCATTGTCGTCACGGTCGTCCCTGACCCCAATCAGAAAGTTTACGGCGCCCCCGCCGACCCCGCCTTAACCTACACCACCGACCCTGCCTCGCTACCTGCAAGTTGGAACGCAGCAAACGTGACGCTTCAACGCGTCGCAGGCGACAACGCTGGCACGTATCCAATTACGATTGACGATGACAATTCGGATTGGGGCGACAATTACGATGTTACTCTGGCTACGGAAGTTGTAAACTTTACGATTACAGCCTTGCCGGTAACGATAATCCCCGATGGCAATCTGTCCAAAATCTATGGCGAAGAAACCGATCCCGCATTAACCTACACCACCGACCCTGCATCGCCTCCTAACTGGGTTACTTCAAGCGTGACATTGACCCGCGCATCGGGCGAAGACGTTGATGATTATGAAATTTCGATTGACGACGACAAATCGGATTGGGGCGACAATTACGCAGTAACATTATCACCCGCTCCTGTGACCTTTAGCATCACAGCCCGCGCCATCACCGTAACCGCCACCGCTGGTCAAACGAAAGTTTACGGCTCCGCCGACCCTGCGTTTGCTTACTCGCTAACGTCGGGGTCATTAGCCTTCGGCGACAGTTTCAGCGGGGCATTAGCACGCGCCGCGGGCAACGACGTAAATACATATCCCATCAATCTGGGCGGGCTTCGCGCAGGCGCTAACGATGGCGCAAATTATACCATCACCTTCGAGGGCGCCGACTTTGCAATAACGCCTGCCACGCTCACCTTCACGGCAGAGGACAAAACGTTCATCATAGGCGTTGACGACCCCGCCGCGGTTACCTTCACCGTTGTCGCGAGCGGACTTGTCGGCACCGACCCCTATACCGCACCCGTCGCAAGCAGCCCCACGGCTGATTATACCACAGCCGCTACCTATCCCATCGTGCTAACAGGCGGCTCGGCAGGCGCAAACTATGAAATAGCGCTTGTACCCGGCGTATTGACCGTATCAGCCCGCTTACCGCAGCCGCTTTCGTTTGCCTCCGCCACGCAGAGCAAAACCTACGGCGACGGCTCATTTACGTTATCCGCCACCGGCAAACTCGGCACAGGCGCCTTAACCTACTCCGTCAGCGCCCCCGCCGTAGCCACCGTTGACGCTTCCACAGGCGAGGTTACAATCATCGGCGCAGGCACGGCAGTTGTCACGGCGTCGGTAGCCGAATGTGCCACCCATCAGTCATCGCAAGCCTCTTACACGCTTACAGTATCCCCAAAAGTCTTGACGCTCACCGCCGACAACAAAATCGCAGTCGCGGGCGACGCCATGCCGCCTCTTACCTACACCCCGTCGGGACTTGTAGGCTCCGACGCCGTAACCACCGCCCCCCTCATATCCAGCCCCGCCGCTGATATGAACACGTCAGGCGTCTATCCGATAGAGATAACCGGCGGCTCGGCAGGCGCAAACTATGAAATAGCGCATGTAAACGGCACATTGACGGTAAATCAGGGTCAGGTCACCAACGTCCCCGAGTTGCCAGCCGAAAACCCGCTTCGCGCATGGGTACGCAACGGCTTACTGCACGTAACAGGCTTAACCGCAGGCAAAACGATAAGTATATACACCTCCTCGGGCGTATTAGTGCATCAAAGCATCGCCATCGAAGAAATGGATATAAACCTTACAACGCAAGGGGTGTATATCTTTCAGTCTGGTGGGAATACGGTTAGAGTAGTAGTTCAATAGTCATTAGTCATTAGTCATTAGTCGTTAGTCATTAGCCATCAGTGCTTTGCTAAATGCTAACGACTAACGACTAACGACTAAAAAAACGGGTTGTTCAGAATTGGACAGCCTGTTTTTTTTCCTGTTTTCTATTTTTTTGTTCTTTTTATGTTTGCTACTTTTCTAACTTGCATTATTCATAAGAAATGTTTTTCTTCGTCATTGCGCGCTTGACTTCAACGAAGTTAATCCTCTATTAATAAAGAGATTGCGGGTCTGAGTCCGCAACGACGCTAACGATGTCGCGTTCAGTAACATTGCTTATGAATAATGCAGGTTAAGACACCGAAAAGAAATTTTACTAAATTTTTGTCCATAATTATCTTACTTTTTCAGTGTACCAATAAAAAGAACAGGGTTATCGTCTTCTGTACGTTCAGGAAAAGATTCGGATAGTTCGTCAGACCACTTGTAGTAAAAAAATTCGTTGGAAAACAAACCGATTGAAGACAATTGTATTTTTCCTGTTCTAAAGACATTGTCTGTGAAGCCGCCATTAGTATGATATTTTTTTTCAGTTATAAAATCGTAACAAAAGAAGTATTGTTCAAGTTGCGAATTTTCGATTGTTATATAGTGAGCTATCAAATATCGTTCACTCAATCGAATAATTGGCAAAGAAGTGAGATTATAATATCCGCTTGATTGCATATTTCCGTATTGTCCATGATTGATTCTTAGTTCAGGTATCAGATTAGAACCCTCTATTCTGTATAGTGTATCGCGTATAGTTTGTTCAAATGCTATATTGGGATAGTTTAAAAACAAACAATATTCGCCGCTTGATACATATTTCGTTCCAACGTTAATCGCTGGTGTTTCTACTGTATGCAATCGTATAGTGTCAAATACTTCCCAATTTTTATCAGCCATTAACAAGCATACATCATAAAACCCAGTTTGAGCATCCTTTGGAGGCATTGTGACTATTATCCAAAAGACATCGTTGAAAACCGAAAAGTCTCGAATATTTGCAAACTTTGTTTGCTTTACAACAGTACCATCGTATTTGTAATGGATAATTTGTTCACCACTGTCGCCGATTGCAATTATTTCTTTATTTTTTTTATCTATCTCAAACATGCTTACGCTAATCTCACCCGGACCTCTTCCTCTTTTGGTTATAACTTTTTTGAAATTTCCATTGATATCAAACAGATATATGACTCTATGACTTAAAATAAACAACAACGAATCATCTTTTCTGACATCTCTGATTGCGCTTAAAACACAATCGTAGTTTGTTTCAAGCCTAATAGCTGTTATTTGTTCTGCTATTTCTGTAATATCGACTTCAGATACTACAGTTTTTTGCACATCAAGCACTAAAAAATTCTTATCTTGATGGCAAGCCGTAAAAAAAGCGACCACCAATATTAAAAACATACTTATCGTGCTGTCTATGCATCTGCCGCTACTAAAGCTGAAAAAATCTACTTCATTCATACGCATTTCTTGTTTTACGTCTGTCCTTTAGCAGACTAATTATCTCCAAATTCCATCAAATAGGCTTTTACAAACTCTTCTATATCTCCGTCCATTACAGCTTGCACATTTGACGTCTGATGATTTGTGCGATGGTCTTTCACGCGTCTGTCGTCGAACACATAGCTGCGAATTTGCGACCCCCATTCAATTTTCTTTTTCTGTCCTTCTATTTCGGCTTGTTTTTCTCTTTTTTTGGACAACTCCATTTCGTACAACTGCGATTTGAGTATTCGCATAGCGTTTTCCTTGTTTCCCAATTGCGACCTGCTCTCAGTGTTTTCTACGGCTATTTCTTTCATTTCGCCGGTTTTTTCGTCTTTATATCTATATCGCAGACGAACGCCTGTTTCTACTTTGTTCACGTTTTGACCGCCGGCTCCGCTTGAGCGAAAAGTTTCCCAAGTAATGTCGGCGGGAGAGACCTCTATTTGAATGGTTTCATCCACAAGTGGAGCAATGAATACCGATGAAAACGACGTCATACGCTTGCCTTGCGCATTAAATGGCGACACCCGCACAAGACGGTGCACACCTGTTTCGCTTTTCAGAAAGCCATACGCGTAATCGCCAACAACCTCAAGCGTGACGGTCTTAATGCCCGCCTCGTCGCCTTTCTGGAAATCCATCTCTCTAACTTTGAAATTGCAACGTTCGCAATAGCGCAGATACATGCGCATAAGCATTTCTGCCCAGTCCTGACTTTCGGTGCCGCCGGCTCCCGAATTTATTTTCAGCACAGCGCCCAAATGGTCTTCTTCTGCGCGAAGCATATTTTTGAACTCCAATTTTTCAACAAGTTGCAACGCTACATTGTACTGTTTTTCGACATCCTCTTCGGAAGCTTCGCCGTCTCTCAAAAAATCATACAAGACAGACAAATCTTCAACCTGTGTCCTCACATTTTTGTACGCGGTTACCCACTCTTTCAACGCCGACAACTTTCGCAAGTGCATTTCCGCCTCCTTCGGATTATCCCAAAATCCTGCGCGCTGGGTTTTTGCGTCTTCATTTTCAATTTCTATTTCCTTGCCGTCAATGTCAAAGAAACCTCCTCAGCGCATCCTCGCGCTCGTGCAGCTCTTTTATCTGCTCATTTGTTATCATAAAATTTTCTTATAATTTTTGGCGGCAAAGGTAACATTTTTTTTATAGATTCTTCTAAAAAATTTTCAGGGCAAAAATACTAGCGTCAGCACAACAACAAAAACAAGCGACGGTAGTATATTCACAACTTTAATTTCTTTTATTTCGAGCATATTAAAACCTATGCCAACTATCAACACTCCTCCAACCGCCGACAATTCGTTTATTACCGCCATATTTAATGTATCTGTAAACAAAAACGCCAGCAATGCAATAGTTCCTTGATAGACAGCTACCGGAATAGCCGAAAAGATAACTCCGGCTCCTAATGCGGCTGCAAAGGCAATAGCGCTAAAACCGTCCATTGCTGCTTTAGTAAGTAAAATTGCAGGAAAATTTCCCGTACCCTCTTCTATTGCTCCCAGCACAGCCATAGCGCCGATGCAGTATATTAGCGATGCAGATACAAAGCCATCGGTAAATTTTTCATTTTTAAATTTAAGGATTCGTTTTAGCCAGTCTCCCAATCTTTTAACCTGCATATCAAGCCTTAATGATTCTCCGGCAAGCCCTCCCAAAAGCAACGAACAAACGCACACGAGTACATGTTCCGCTTTTATTGCCATTGAAATGCCTAAACTTATCACGAACAAGCCCATAGCTTGAAATATGATAGCCTGATAACGCTGAGGAAGGGCTTGATTGAAAACGCTACCAATCAACCCGCCGACAATAATAGCTGCCGTATTAACAAAATTTCCAAACATTATATTGATAAAAAAAACGCAAAAGTAATATTTTTTTGTTAAAAAATTTTGCAGTTAAAAAAAAAATATATAATTTTGCAGCCCGAAAAAATATTTGAATTTTACGTAAAAAATATGTATGCAATAGTAGAAATTGCAGGTCAGCAGTTCAAAGTGAGCAAAGACCTCAGAGTATTCGTTCATCGTTTAGATGGCGAAGAAGGTGAAAAAATAACCTTCGACAAGGTTTATCTTGTCGACGACCACAGCAGTGATGTGAAGGTTGGCGCACCGGTAGTGGCAGGAGCTACGGTAAGCGCGTCCATTCTAAAGCATCTACGCGGCGATAAGGTTTTGGTATTCAAAAAGAAAAGACGTAAGGGATACCAAAAATTAAACGGTCATCGTCAGGATTTAACCCAAATATTGATTGAAGGTATAAATGTTGAACAAAACTAAAAAATAAAAGTAAAATGGCACATAAAAAAGGCGTTGGTAGTTCGAGAAATGGACGCGAATCTGAAAGCAAACGATTAGGTGTTAAGCTATTTGGCGGACAAGTCTGCAAAGCCGGAAACATTTTAGTCCGTCAACGTGGTACGCGTCATAATCCCGGCGTTAACGTTGGAATTGGCAGAGACCATACCCTGTTTGCATTGATAGACGGAACTATTCAGTTTCAGAAAAAAGCTGACAACAAGTCATTCGTATCGGTAGTTCCGTTTGAGATTTGATGTTCTGAATAAACCTGAAGCCTGAAAAAATGTTAAACTTAAAGTTAATAGAAGGCAATAAAGACGCGGTCGTTGCTCTTTTGGCTGTTAAAGGTTTTAGCGCCGATGGAATGGTTGAGAAGCTGCTTGAATTAGACCGGCAGCGTAAAACAATTCAGGCGCTTGTTGATGCCAATCAAGCCGAGCTTAACATCAAGGCTAAAGAGATTGGAGTTCTGATGAAATCAGGACAAAAAGAAGAGGCTGAAACCGTAAAGTTGGAAGTTGCGTCGACAAAGGAACGAACAGCGAGCTTGATACAAGAACATGATGCGGCTCAAGAAGATTTAAGAAATCTTTTGGTTCAGTTGCCTAATTTGCCGCATGGGACGGTTCCGCAGGGAAAAACTGCCGCAGACAATCAGATTGTGCGCTCCGGCGGGAACATCCCCGAGTTGTCTGCTGATGCGTTGCCACACTGGGAATTAGCGCAAAAATACGAAATAATAGATTTCGAATTGGGCGCAAAAATTACCGGAGCCGGTTTTCCCGTGTACAAGGGCAAGGGTGCGTTACTGCAACGGGCGTTGATAAATTTTTTCTTGGACAGCGCACAAGCTGCGGGATATCAAGAAGTAATACCGCCGCTGATAGTAAACGAAGAATCAGCCTTCGGCACCGGACAGTTGCCCGACAAAGAAGGACAGATGTACCATTTGGGATTGGATAATTTTTATCTAATCCCGACTTCCGAAGTTCCGTTGACCAATATTTTTCGCGACCAAATACTTGAACGCTCCGATTTTCCTATAAAACTGACAGCCTATACGCCTTGCTTTCGTCGCGAAGCTGGCTCTTACGGAAAAGATGTGCGCGGCTTAAACCGGCTACACCAATTCGACAAGGTCGAAATTGTGCGCATTGAACATCCCGAACAATCTTATCAGGCATTGGAAGAAATGGTCGAATACGTTGAAAAATTACTGCAAAAGCTTGAATTGCCTTACAGAATAGTGAAACTTTGCGGAGGCGAAATGAGCTTTGCATCGGCATTAACATACGATTTTGAAGTATACTCGGCAGCACAAAAAATGTGGTTAGAAGTGAGTTCCGTGTCAAACTTCGAATCATTTCAGGCAAACCGTTTAAAACTGCGTTTTCGCGATGAAAAAACTAAAAAAACTCAATTAGCACACACGCTAAACGGCAGCGCATTAGCTTTACCTAGAATTGTTGCCGCACTGCTCGAAAACGGACAAAAAACAAACGTTATACAATTGCCTGAAGTATTGCATAAATACATTGTAGAAATATATTAATTTAAAAATAACATGAAAGGTATTATTTTGGCGGGCGGCTCGGGTACGCGGTTGTATCCGATAACCAAAACTATTTCTAAGCAAATCATTCCGGTGTACGACAAGCCTATGATTTATTATCCGTTATCTACGCTTATGCTTGCCGGCATACGTGAAATATTGATAATTTCAACTCCACAGGATATTCATCTTTATGAAAATCTTTTGGGCGACGGCTCGGATTTAGGTTTAAAGTTTTCTTACAAAGTACAGCCATCGCCTGACGGCTTAGCTCAGGCATTTATTATTGGCGATGAATTTATTGGCGACGACAATGTCTGTTTAGTACTTGGCGACAATATTTTCTACGGCTACGGCTTTGGTGGCAGAATGTTGGAAACAGCAAAATTGAAAGACGGAGCAGTTGTTTTCGGATATTGGGTAAAAGACCCTGAACGATACGGTGTCGCTGAATTTGACGACAATGGCAATGTATTGAGCCTCGAAGAAAAACCGACAAAACCAAAATCAAACTATGCCGTTACCGGGCTGTATTTTTATTCCAACGACGTTGTAGGAAAAGCAAAATCGCTCAAACCTTCGGCACGGGGCGAATTGGAAATTACAGATTTAAACAAACTTTACCTGCAAGAAAACAGATTGAAGGTGGAATTACTCGGTCGTGGTTTTGCATGGTTAGACACCGGCACGCACGACAGCCTGTTGCAAGCCTCAAACTATATCGCAACAATAGAAGCGCGACAAGGGTTAAAAGTGTCGTGTATAGAAGAAATAGCCTATAATAGAGGATTTATTGACAAAAAACAATTGCTTGAATTAGCGAATGAGTACAAAAATAATCCATACGGAGATTATTTGCGTAGCCTATAGTTTTTTAATACATAATTTCATTGACTTGTGATGCAGATATCAAATACCGATTTTCCCGGATTAGTAATTATAGAGCCAAAAATTTTTGGCGACGAGCGCGGGTATTTTTATGAAAGTTATAACGAAAAAGCTATGTTCGACGCCGGTATTAAAACCGTTTTCAGACAAGATAATCAGTCTTTTTCAAAATACGGAGTTATTCGTGGACTGCATTTTCAGCTTGAACCGTATTCGCAAACCAAGTTAGTTCGTGTTGTCGAAGGAGCTATTTTCGATGTGGCTCTTGATTTGCGTAAAAGCTCGCCCACATACGGAAAATGGTTTGGCGTAGAACTATCTGCCGAAAATAAAAAACAACTGTATATACCACATGGCTTTGCACACGGTTTTTCAGTCTTAAGTCCGCAAACAACCATAATCTACAAGTGTGACAATTTCTATAGCCGACAATTTGAAGGCGGCGTACTGTACAATGACCCCGCGCTTGGAATAGATTGGAAAATAGACACTGCTAATGCCACAGTTTCGGATAAAGACAAAGATTTGCCTACAATAGATAAAGTACAAACCAATTTTGTTTATACATGATGAACAATATATTAGTGACAGGCGCTAACGGACAATTAGGCAGCGAATTGCAAAAAATATCAACAAATTTTCCCGAACATCGCTTCTGTTTTACAGATATAGCCCAATTGGATATAACTAATCGAGAGGCTGTAAACGCTTTTTTTGAAACAAACAAATTTCAAACAATTATTAACTGTGCCGCATACACTGCCGTTGATAAAGCCGAAGATGATGAACCAACTGCAATGCTTTTAAACGCTACAGCAGTGAGGTATTTAGCTCAAGCTTGTCGAAAAACCGACGCTTCGTTAATACACATTTCAACCGACTACGTATATTCAGGTAATGCATACACACCCTACTGCGAAGACGCTCCCGCGCTTCCTGCTTCCGTTTACGGAAAAACCAAACTCGCGGGTGAGGAAGCTGCATTAGTAGCGCCAAAATCAACGATTATTAGAACATCGTGGTTATATTCATCTTTTGGAAATAATTTTGTAAAAACAATGCTTCGTCTGGGAAAAGAACGTGACGAACTAAGAATAGTATACGACCAAACAGGAACGCCAACATACGCTGCCGACCTTGCAAGTGTGATTATGAAGATTGTGAATAGCAACGCCAAATCGGGTATTTTCAACTACTCAAACGAAGGCGTGTGCAGTTGGTACGATTTTGCACACGAAATAATTAATCAAGCCGGAATGAAATGCGTTGTAAAACCTATTGAAACAAAAGATTATCCGCTACCGGCTCCTCGACCAAATTACAGCGTTATGAATAAAGCCCGTATAAAAACGCAATTTGACCTCGAAATACCACACTGGAAAGAAAGCTTGAAAAAATGCCTAAATTGTCTGTGAGGTGGGTATATTTGAGGTTTCGAAATTTTTCGTATTTTTTTCTATCGCAAAAAAATAATTTTTATACAGGTTTATATTTCAGTTTTTTTGTGAATTTTAGATTTTATATGTAATTTTGCGCCTCCAAAATTTAAGCAATATTTTATCTAAAATGGATAGGAATACGATTACAGGACTATTGCTAATCATGGCAATATTAGTAGGTTACAGCGTTTTGATGAGTCCGTCAAAAGAAGAGGTAGCACGAATGCAACGACAGCGCGATTCTATTTTGCGCGCTAATCAAGAAGAACAGTCGCGATTAGCTGAACAGTTGCGGCAAGCTGAAGAACAGTCTCAGTTGCAGTTTGCGGAAACAGTTGTAGGCGATTCGCTGAGAGAACGTCAATTGTTGGACATGTACGGAGTTTTCGGTCAGTCAGTTGATGGAGATGACAGATTTATTGTCATGGAAAACAACGTAATGATTGTACAATTCGCAACGCGCGGAGGTCGCCCGTATTCTGTTGAATTGAAAAACTTCAAACGTTCGGATGGCTCTCCGTTGATTCTTTTTGATGGCGATTCAACGGTTTTTGGTTTCAGATTTTTTGCTCAAAACAGAAATATCGACACCAATAATTTTATTTTTGAGCCGCAAACTTCTTCTTCGCATATTAATGTTACAAGCGATTCGGCAACATTAGTGATGCGTTTAAAAGCCGGCGAAAACGCTCATATAGAGTACAGATACACGATGAAACCGAGCGAATATATGATGGGGTTCGATGCTAATTTTCTTAACATCAACCAACTTGTTGCAGGTAGCCAAAACGTTATCGATTTCGATTGGCAAATGTATTCGCCAAGACAAGAAAAAGGAGCACAAAACGAAAATCAGTACACATCGCTGTTTTATAAATACTATCAAGACAATGTAGAACAACTAAACGCCGGCAGAGACAATGACCGTCAACAAGCTAATACTCGCTTGGACTGGATAGTGTTCAAACAGCAATTTTTTTCATGGGGTTTGATTGCACGAAATAGTTTCGCAAACGCAGACTTGCAATTGACCAAACAGCCAGACCAAAGCCGTTTTACAAAGAAATTTGATGCGCTTATCGGCATACGATTTGAAGGAACTCAGGATAATCAAACAATTCCGATGCAACTGTACTTTGGTCCCAACCACTACAACACTTTAAAAAGCTACGATGCAGAACTTGAAAAATTAGTTTTCATTGGTCGGAACATTATCCGCGTAATCAACCGTTTCGTTATTATTCCCTTGTTCAATTGGTTAGGCGTATTTGTGAACAACTATGGTATAATCATCCTTTTGATGACAATTATCATCAAAGTAAGTTTGCTGCCGCTCACTTTCAAGTCGTTTATGTCTTCTGCCCGTATGCGCGTCCTAAAACCCCAGATAGACGAGATAAACGAACGTATACCGAAAGACAAGCCTATGGAACGTCAACAGGCTGTTATGGCTCTTTACAAGAAAGTTGGGGTTAGTCCCTTAGGCGGTTGTTTGCCAATGTTGCTGCAAATGCCTATCCTGTTTGCCATGTTTCGCTTTTTTCCTACATCGATAGAATTGCGGCAGCAGTCGTTTCTGTGGGCAACAGACTTGTCTACATACGATTCTATTCTCGATTTACCGTTCACTATTCCTTTCTATGGCGACCACGTTAGTCTTTTCACGCTTCTGATGACCATCACCACTATTTTTACTATGAGGATGAGCAGCGGACAGACGGACATGTCGGCAATGCCGGGTATGAAAACGATGATGTATATAATGCCTGTGATGCTTCTCTTTGTGTTAAACAGTTTTTCTGCCGGTTTAACGTATTATTATTTCGTGTCCAACGTGTTTACAATTGTACAGAACGAAATATTCAAATACTGTATAGATGAAAATAAAATTCTTGCCAAATTGCAAGCAAATAGCGCCAAACCGGTGAAAAAATCCAAGTTTCAGCAACACCTTGAAAGGATTCAAAAGCAGCAACAGACTATGGCGCAATCAAAAAAAGGCAATAAAAAATATAAATAAATAAACACCTGATAACAATGAGGAGATTTTTTTTAGTTTTTACGTTACTAAGCGCCATTTTATGCGCTACTACTCATGCACAGAGAATGCGCGAAGGCAGTGTTTTACTCAATGCAGGTCCCGGTTTTATTAGAGGGATAGGCATGAGTGCAAGCGCTGACTACGGACTGATTGATGATTTAGGTCCAGGAATTTTTACAGCAGGCGGTATGCTGTCATTACGTTCTTACTCGAACAGTGAGTATATTAACGGCAAACTAAATGAATACACAATCAATGGCGTTGCTCTGAATCCTCGCGCAACGTATCGTATTCCCGTAGAAGAAGATTTCGAAGTCTTTGGAGCGTTTATGCCCGGTATTTTTTTGGCAAATCGCAATAAAACAAGTATATTTGTAGGACTTTCAATGGGAGTACGCTATAGTATCTCGACTAATATCTCGGTTTTTGGCGAGATAGGGTTTAGTATTCCCGAACATATTCTTCCGGTATTTCTTGCCGGAATAAGTGTTTCGCTATAATTTAATGTATATTTCCAATAATTCGGTTGCTTCGTTGGGTATCAGTTGAACGCAATCAATAACGGCGGGTATCAAAACTGTTTCGCCTTTGCAGATGCTTTCGTTACGGGTGGTGTTGCCCCAATTGATAGAACATTCGCCTGAAACGCAAACGTATATGACAAACGAATCTAATGAGTTATAGTCCTTTGTCATCGGTTTGTCAAAACATACGATGTTTGTTGTAAAATACTGACATTCAACTAATGTAGCAGTTTCCTGCATGGGTTTTCGATACTCTGTTTTACATTCTTTAAGTTGACTGTAGTCCAAAACTTCAACAGCTTCTACTATGTGCAGTTCGCGCCATGTTATATTGCGATTTTCGTCTTCACAAAAACGCCCCCAGTCATCAATACGAAATGTGATATCGGAAGTTTGCTGTATTTCTGCCAACAGTATATTTTCTCCAATAGAATGAATTCTTTTAGCCGGTATGAAAAATACATCGCCGGCAGCCACTTTTTCGCAGTTCATAACATCTTCCAGATTTTCTTTACCAATGGCGTCCATCATCTTGTCTTCATCCATTTTTTGATTAAATCCAACATAAAGCTTGCTGTTTTCATCGGCTTCCATAACATACCACATTTCGGTTTTTCCGTAGGCATTGTATCTTTTGGCAGCTTCGTCGTCGTCGGGATGCACCTGTACAGACAATTGTTCTCTTGCGTCGATAAATTTTACAAGAATAGGAAATACTGTTCCAAAACGTTCGAAAATTTTGTCGCCCACCAAATCGCCCATATAAATTTCTATGAGTTCCTGCAGGTCGTTGTCTTTAAGAAAACCATTTACAACAACGGATACATCGTCTGTCAAGCCTGACAGTTCCCACGATTCGGCGCAGGTTTGTGTTTTTACGTCCTTTTTTAAAACTGTTTTCAGACGATTACCGCCCCAGATATGGTCTTTTAGAATCGGGGCAAACTTTAGCGGATAAAGATGATTCGTATCGTTCATATTTTCTTGCACTATGTATATTTAATGTATTTGTAATAAATTTCTAAATTCCTAATAAAGCTTTTGCTATTGCGAAATATACTATAAGCGATGTTGCGTCAACGGTTGTTGTTATCAAAGGAGCCGCCATTATTGCCGGGTCTATTTTCATTTTTTTTGCAAGTATAGGCAACAATCCGCCTATTGTCTTCGCTATCAGAATGGTGCAAAACAACGAAAGTGTAACTACGAGCGACAAAAGCGCGTTTTGTTGATTCCATAGCAAAACTCTTAAAAAATTTACCGTTCCAAGCGCAAAACCGCATAGAGCACCAACGCGAATTTCTTTCCATACAACTTTAAAAACGTCTTTCAGATGGACTTCACCTACCGCCATTCCGCGAATGATAAGCGTTGACGCTTGAGCGCCCGCATTGCCGCCGGTTCCCATCAACATCGGAATAAATGCAATCAGGGAGGGTAAAACAGCAAGTCCGTCTTCAAAACTTGAAATTATATAACCGGTTATTGTAGCCGAAAGCATCAGTAGCATTAGCCAAAGAATACGGTTTTTAGCAAGAATGAAAACTCCGGTATTTAGATATGGCTCATGAGATGGCGCAAGGGCGCTCATCTTTTGAAAATCTTCGGTGGTTTCCATTTGAATAATGTCAATAACATCGTCGACGGTTACAATACCTAACAATGTTCCGTCTGTGTCGGTTACAGGCAAGGCTATTCGGTCATTGTCTTGAAAAGCCTTAACCGCTACTTCTCTGTCATCGAACGCATTTAGGGCAACGAAACGATTGTCGCTAATTTCGCCTATAGTTTGGAGCGGAGGCGCTAAAATAATATCCCTGATTCTGATATCATCAATGAGCTTCCAATTATTATCCACCACATAAATAACGTTCAAAGTTTCTGAATCGCGTCCAAATTTTCGAATATGCTCTAACGTCTGATGCACTGTAAAATTAGCCCGCACGGCAACGTATTCGGGGGTCATCAAGCGTCCTATACTCTCCTTTGGATAACCAAGCAACTTAATCGCTTTTTCGCGCTCTTTGAAAGACAACATCTGCAATAGCCGTTGAGTAACTTCGCCGGGTAGTTCCTCAAAAAAAGCGGTACGGTCGTCAGGGTCTAAATCGTTCAATAAATCAGATACTTGCGAAATATTACTTGCTATGCTTTCTACAATACCTTTTTGCTGGTCGCGAGAAAGATGTGAAAATATTACTTTAGCCAATTCGCGCGACAAAACACGAAAAAGTATTACCTGTTCAGCTTGGGGAAGCGATTCGATAATATCGGCAACCTGAAACGGCTCAAAATTGTTAAGCTCTTTTTTCAACGAAATCCAATCTTTTTCGTCTATCAAACTGCGTATTGCGCTTATATTGTTCATATCTATCCGGTTATATAAAAATTAAGGTTCTTATAATTTGCCGCAAAATTAGTTTTTTTATTTTTATTTTCCAAGATAATTTATGAAAAATGAAAAAAGAATCGGAAATCTGAAGTTTCGAAAAATTTTGTTGTTTTGAAAAATATTTTCTACTTTTGCGGCAATTGTTTTTTTTACTTTTTATATTTTTCTGTGAAAACGTACCAATATATACCCGTAGTGTTCAGTGTAATGGCAAAACCAACAGGTTCGATTTGTAATTTGGACTGCGCTTATTGTTACTATCTCGAAAAAGAAAAAATGTACGGCAATTCGAAGCGCTTCAAAATGGATGTTCACACCTTAGAGAAATTTATTGATGAATATATAACCTCACAAAACGTACCCGACGTGCAATTCGTTTGGCACGGGGGAGAGCCTTTAATTCTTGGAATCGACTATTACAAAAAAGCGCTTGAATTGCAAAAAAAATACAAACGCGACAAAAATATTGAAAATGTGCTACAAACCAACGGTACCCTTTTGAACGATGATTGGTGCCGCTTTTTTAGAGACAATAATTTTCTTGTCGGTATTTCCATCGACGGTCCACAACATCTTCACGACCGCTATAGATGCAACAGAGACGGTAAGCCGTCATTTATGCAAGTTATGAAAGGTGTTGATTTGTTACTGAAACACAACGTAGAATTTAACACAATGACAGCGCTAAACGACCATAACGTTTTGTTTCCGTTAGATATATACCGTTTTTTGAAAAATATAGGCAGTCGATACATGCAATTTACCCCAATAGTTGAGCGAATAGCAACCAATCCCTCAGAAGTTTCAATGTTTCTGCTTTCGGGCGCTGACCAAAGAAAAAATAGGTTAGCGCCATGGTCGGTAAAAGCTTTGGACTACGGAAAATTTCTATGCAACGTATTCGATGAGTGGATAATAACAGATGTAGGTACATATTTTGTGCCAATTTTCGATTCTATACTTGCAAACTATGTCGGAAAAATGCCTTCTATATGTGTACATGCCGAAACATGCGGACATGCGGCAGCCATAGAACACAACGGAGACCTGTTTGCCTGCGACCACTTTGTTTTCCCTGAACACAAATTAGGCAACATTCACAGCAATTCATTAATTTCCATGATGTATTCAAAACAACAGATAGCATTTGGACAAGCAAAACGCGACACATTGCCACAATACTGCCGCCTGTGCGACTATCTAAGAATATGCAACGGCGAATGTCCTAAGAACAGAATTGTAGAAACGCCAACAGGAGAAGCAGGATTGAATTATCTTTGCAGCGGATTAAAATTATTTTACAAACATATAGCGCCTTTCATGGACTTTATGGCAAACGAGCTTGCAAATGAACGTCCTCCTGCAAATGTTATGGCTTGGGCGCGCAAACAAAAATTTGATAAACTGCAGAAACATAGTACATAACAAACATCAAACCTAAAAATTAAATAAAATGTCGTCAATTATCATTATCTGTTTTGTGCTTTATACGGTAACTCTGTTTGCAGTAACAAGATTATCAACCCGGCGTAGCGTTGTCAATGATGAAAGTTTTTTCAGGGCTAACAAAAAATCCCCGTGGCTTGTAGTAGCTTACGGAGGAATAGGCGCTGCGCTGTCGGGAGTAACTTTTATGTCGGTACCCGGATTTGTGCATAGCTCTGCCTTCACTTACTTCAACGTAGTTTTAGGAAATATGATAGGCTATTTCATAATAGCGCTCATATTGTTACCATTGTACTATAAGCTAAACCTCACATCAATTTATTTGTATCTAAACCAGCGACTTGGATGTTGGGCGCAACGCACAGGCTCGTCTTTTTTCTTCTTATCGCGTCTGTTAGGCTCGGCTCTGAGGATGTATATAGTAATTTTCGTACTTTATGAATTTGCATTCAAAGCAATGGGCATCCCGTTCTGGATTCCAGCCTTCATATTTATTCTGATAATTTTGCTGTATACGCTGCAAGGCGGAATACGAGTAATAATTTGGACAGATACGCTACAAACAACTTTTTTGTTATCGGCTACATTACTTACAATATACTACATACTTAATAATGTAGATATGACTTTCATTAGCTTGTTAAAAGAATCAACAGCAGAAGGTTACACAAAAATGATAGAAAATGACTGGCGAGCCGGAAATTTTTATATCAAGCAAATTATTAGCGGAATATTTCTCACAATAGCTTTAAATGGATTAGACCAAGACCTTATTCAAAAAAATCTTAGCTGCAAAAATCTAAAAGACGCTCAAAAAAATGTCTTTGTACTCAGTATCTCCCTTATAGTGGTAAATCTCATTTTTCTCACATTAGGCGCTGCATTGCTATACTATGCAAAAACTACCGGATTTGTTTTGCCGTCAAATCCCGATTCTATTTTTCCTGCCATAGCGTTCAGCTTGTCCGACGTCACTATGGTGTTTTTCATCATAGGTCTTTTGGCTGCGGGATATTCAAGCGCCGACGGGACATTGACAGCGCTAACAACCGTAGTTTGCTACGATTTTCTCGGTTTTGACAACGAAAACAATGAGAAGCTTGATGAAAAAAGACGTACAAAAATGCGGAAAATAGTTCATGTTGGTTGCGCATTTTTATTTTTTTGCGTCATAATAATCTTTAGACCCTTCCATGACCAATCGTTGATAAAGATGTTATTTGACATAGCCGCCTTGTCATACGGTCCTTTGCTTGGCATGTTCTGTTTTGGACTGTTTACAAACCGAAAAATTAGCGGCGCGCACGAAAAATACATACCTGTGGTTGCAATTTTGGCGCCAGCAATATGCTATCTAATGAAAATTTATTCTGAGGAAATATTATTTGGATACAAGTTCGGCTTCGAACTACTCATACTCAACGGATTACTTACTTTTTTGGGATTGATAGCTTTATCTGTACGCCGCTGATTGCGAAGTACAAGATATCAGAAAGCTAACATTTTCAGCAACTTCACTAACAGTACCCGGGGCCGGGCTCGAACCGGCACGAGTTTAACCTCACTGGTGTTTGAGACCAGCGCGTCTACCTATTCCGCCACCCGGGCATCAATATAATTTTGGCGCAAAGATACAACCTTTTTTTTTATTGTGCAAATTTTTAGAAAAAAAAATTTTTATGATCATTTTTCAATTACTCGCTCTTCACCACCTCCGCCGGATTTCTATTTGCCGCCCGCCAAACAGTTGAAAATATCGAAAACACTATCACCACAAAAACTGTCAGAAAAATAGCTACATAAAGCCATGCGTCCATCGAGGTCTGTTTTACATAGCCTTCCAGCCAGCGTTTCATAATCAGGTATCCGGCAGGGAAAGCCACTAACGCCGCCAACGCAAGCAAAATAAGATATTCCTTGAAAAAGATGTTCATGATGTCTATTATTTCTGCGCCATGCACTTTGCGGATAGCTATTTCTTTGCGACGTTGCTGGCAGGTGAGGCTTGTGAGAGAATACACTCCGAAGATGGCAATCAGAACACAGGCGAGGGTCATAATAGACAAAAGGGTAAGCAATGCCCGCTCTGATTTGAAATACTCTTCGAAAATATCTTCCATGTAAACAAAATCAATTTCAAATTCACCTTGGTCGGGAAACTCTTCACGCATCCATTGTGTAACGGCTTGTTGGGTTTGTTGGCGCATACCTTCTTCATATCTGTACGCTAATGCCCAGAAACTATCGTATCCGCCGGAAGGAAAACTAACTCTTGTTGGAACCGCTTTAATGGTGGGCGTCAAGTAAAAATCTCGTGAAACGCCTACTACTCTTTCTTCCGCCCTCAAAATGTCGCCTACCTCTCTCATAGCAGTTTCATTGAACACACCTATTGCTCTTCTTTGAGGATCCCATTCGTTGGCGTGTGCAGTACCCTCGATAATTTCTATTCCAAAAAAATCGAAAAAATGTGATACCGCAAAAGAACCAAAAATGAAATAGGTTATTCTTTCTCCGTCTTTTTCATAAGACCAAGGATTCCCTCCTGAAGCCATGTTTCGCAGAAAATAATTACCAAAGGCTATTGGAAGCGCATCATTAATCCCTGGTATTTGCATTATGCGTTCAGCGTAATACGGCGAGGTCAACCGACAGCAACGCGCCTGCACGGCGGCAACATTATGACGATTGATACCCAAGTCGGTATTATGCAAAAAATTTATCTGTTTGATAAAAACAGCGGCGCAAAATATCATTCCAAGACTGATAATCAACTGAATCAAAAGGCTAACCTTACGAAACATGTTTCGCGAATATCCCTTGATGTTGTCATTCAGCGTTTGCTTTTGGAAATATAAAACGGGAATGCCACCTGCAATGACGCTGCATAAAATGAGTAACGCCGCATAAATTAATAATTCGCTATAAATGTTGATATTGTTGTGTCCAATGCTTGCGTATTCAGTGAAGGTAGGGATGAGCAATGCCATCAGCGTAAAACCGGCAACAAGCGACAAAACAATGACTAATAGAAAATCGGTATATAACGTAGAGGCTATTTGCCAATCGGAAGCGCCGTTTACCTTGCGCAGGGCTAACTCGCGCAAGCGCATACGCGCACAGGTTACAAACAATGTCATGTGGTTGAACAACGAACACAGGATAACCAACAATCCCGCTACAGCAAAAATCTGAATATGACTTAATTTTATATCGGAATCCAAATTTCCCGAAGGATTATTATGCCTTAATTGCGTTAATGGCGTCAAAACAATAGATATGGGGTCTCGCCATTGCGGAAGATGAACACTATCTAACTTTGCTTCAAGGGCTTGTATATCAACTCCGTTTCTTATTAAGGCGTAAACATGATGCATTCCATAGAACGCCCAGAGATTCACTACGCGATTATCGGGTGTAATGGGGACTATCACATTGAACGGAATGTTTGTGTTTGCAGACCAGCGTGGAATAGTCGCAACGACGTCATAGTTATGCTCTTCTTTGATGTATTCAGCATATTCTTTCAGTTCATCAGTTACCGCTACCGGTCTATCAGTGCGCCCCTCTATAAAAAAATTATCAGGCAAATTTAAACCAAAGATTGAGCTAAAAGCAAGGTCGGCATATATGCCTGTAAATCTATTTCCAAGCGTAAAATGATATATTGCACAAGCGTCTTCTATATCCGGATATTCCGTTTTCAACCAGTTTGCAAGCGGATAAGGATTTGTGTCGTAAATTGTTTCCGCTGCGCTGCCTCCTTGTGCTGTCCACTTGTTCATGTTTGTATGCACACGATAAATCCTGTCGACATTCTCGTGAAAATTATCATAACTCATCTCGTACCTTATCCATAAGGCAGAAAAAGCAAAACAGACAAACCCCACCGCCAGCCCTATAATGCTGATGATGTTTTGGGTTTTGTACTTCCGCAGGTTGCGAAACGCGATTTTTAGGTTGTGTGTAAACATTTTCAACTTTCAACTTTCAATTTTCAACTATATTCAGCATCCCAGAACCGTCACATCGCCATCTTGTTCCCATGATATACGCTCGTCCCATGGTTTTTCTCTAATTTTTAGACGACGGTCGAAAATCACTAAATAAGCGGGTGCATCGGGAGCGTATCTGTCGCGGTATTCTCTTATTTGTTCTAATCCTTCTTCTCTGACCGTTTGTGGTCCATCGTGATTATGCACTAATTTGATTTCTATAATGTATCGGTGTTTGTTGTATTCAATTCCCAGGTCCATACGTCCGCTTCCTGCGGCGCACTCGCGCTCTATGTTGCCATTGCCGTTGAGTACGCGCTGCAAAAAAGCCTGAAGCAACAGATGCGGAAAGGCTTCGGTATAATCGGATTTTTCTTCCCAAATATCTGCATGGCGACGCCAAAATTTTTGAAACTCTTCCAACATTTTGTCCATGTCCAACGATTTATCTGGTTTTTCCCATTGCCATTTAGGTTTTTGAATGGCTAACTGTTGTCCGTACGTCAAGAAGCGAACTATTACCTCGCGATAAATTGGGTTTGCAATCACCGGAGTGTCATCTTCAAGGGCTACCAATCCCAAGTCAAGACATATTCTGAACGCCTCGCCATCGGCTAATCCGGGTTCGGGTCTACCGGTGATGATAGGCTCAATAACTCCGCGCACTCCCGGCTCTCTTATCCTGTACGCCAACGCGTCCAAATGTGTTTCGCGAGCCTGTATCATTTGTTCGCGCGCTTGTTCAATGTGTTTTAGTTCAACGGTTTCTGTGCTGTTTCTGTCAAAGATAATCATTGTAGCCCGCATGAATAACGAATTGACTATCCATGGCTGTCCGCGCGATTGCTCATAAACGTAATCCAACGCTTCCTGCGTAATCTGTTGTCCGGTTTCGGCTGTGCGAAGTGCAAACAGACTCGCAACATCTTCTTTGCTAAAATTTGACAAACTTGCAGAATCTTGTTTTATATTGAAGGGCGAGCCCGGATTGGGTTCGCGTCCGTCTTTTGATGCTGTGATATAATCTTTCAGGTCGCGCATACCCACCAAGGCTATTGAAACGGGAAATTTACCTATGCCGCGGTCGGCGAATCCGTCGCGTAATTGGCGTAAAAAACTAATCATAGCCTCGCCTGTAATTACGTCTACTTCATCGAACAACACTATTAATGGTTTGGGAGCCACCAATATAGACCAATTGAGCAGAATGTTGCTCAACATACTGAATGGGTCTACTGTAGTAACCTCCGGTATAGGAAGCTCCGATTTCAAGGCTCTCTCTTTTATGGACGAACAAATAGCAGGCATTGCGCGCTCTATTTCTACTAAACCCTGGCAACGTTCTACGCTTACATAACACGCCACAGCCTTGCCGCATGTATTTATCTCTCGCATCCAACTTTGTAAAAAAGTCGTTTTGCCCACTTGACGCGCCGCATGAAGCACCCAATAGAGTTTATCGTCTATATAACGATTTAACTGCGAACCGACAAGACGGGTTGCAGGAGGAAGCATGTAATGGTCGTCAGGATTGCACGGACCGGTGGTATTAAAAAAACGTTTAGCGCTCATTTTATGTTATCTTTAATTTTCAACTTTCAATTTTCAATTTTCAATTATTCGCGGCAAAGATACGAATAATTTTTGAGATTTTGATTATTTTTTTTTGCACGCAGATAACGCAGATTTTTAAGATGACCGCAGATTTTTTGAATAGCCCGTCAAATCTTCGTTTTGAACTATTAAGAAAAACTTAAAAGTTCGATATAGGTATGTGTAAAATGCGGAAAAAAAAGTTTTTTGAATGTTTCGAGAAATTTTGTACTTTTGTGGAAATTTTTATTGCGATGAATCTTGAGAATAAAATAAGCAGAACCATCGAAGAAGTTTTCGAAGACGTAGAAAGCCGGCATTGGAATTAGCATAATTCAGGATGAGGAATCTAACGATTTTTCAAACCAAAAATATAGGGATGTGGTAGCGTTGATTCAATTACAGCCTTTATGGTATCATTTTTCACATAAAAAGATGTAGGCGCTACTCTGACGAATGACTGAAGGATGCTATCATTCAGAATTTCAAATATCCTAAAATCCGGAAAATTTTCGCCGAAAAGATTTTTTATTTCAGATTTTTTTTCTGAATAATCATTTACGAGAGCGAAAGAAACAATACTGTCTACATACCCACCGCTTTTGAAACGCTTGAGGTTTTCAATAGAATTCCAACAATGCGGGCAAGTGTACGTATAGAAAAATATCAAATAAGTACTGTCTGAAACTGTCTGTACATACTGGTACAATTGCGTTTCTTCAATGTTTTTGTTAAGAAAAACATGGGATTGCTCCGCACTTGTGCGAGGGGGAAGTCGATAGGTTAATCCTGCAAAAAAAATTGTTGGCAACAGCACGCCTGACAGTACCATTTTTTTTGTTTCACTTGTTTTTTCGCAAGTCGGCTGATAGTAAAATCCTACGAACAATGACAATCCCAGCAACAAAATATTACGCGCATAGGTAATTTCGATATTGTCGCTAGAAATTTTTAGAGTTCCAAAACAACCGCAATCAGTTATGCCGTTTTTGAAATGTCCGTATGTAAATGCTAATGTGAAGGTTATCAACAGACCTGCAGAAATTATTCCGTTGATTTTTGATTTTATGCCCAAAATTAAGCACATGCCGACAAATATTTCTGCTATAACTATGGCTGGAGCAAAAATCTGTAGATTTTCGAAGCCATATTGGACAATCAAGTTACCGAAGGCTGCCGTATTTACAACTTTACCCAAACCTGAAAATACAAATACTACCCCGATAACAATACAACTTGCTGATAATAATTTAGTTTTCATAGTATCAAATAAAGGTGGAGATAAGAAGATTACCTCCACCTAATTTTGGTTTTGTGAACATAAAACTATTTGTTACAGCAACAAACTCCTTGGGCGAGAAGAGAATATGCAGATGTGCCCAATTCTCTACATCTTGTGCTGCATTCCGACGACGACATACCGCTTCCGCCATAATTTTGCGATGCCGGACACGTGGGGGCAAGATTATCATCTCCATCACCGCAACTTGTGGTTAACGTCATAGTTCCCACGATAAGAAAAAAACTTACTGCAAAGCCGCATAATAGTCCTATTAAGTTTCCTCTACCCTTCTGGCTGGTAGAACTACGCCCGTGTTGAATGGTATCTGCTTCCATTGCCGTTTTACCTTGGTTATCGGCTCCAGTGCCTGCGTTCAGCGTCGCAGCGACGACTCCTGTCTTAAAGACCTTAAACATAACTACTTTTGTTTAAATAAATAAAAAAAATTACATCTCAACCACAAAAAAAAAACGTGAAACTTTTCTGTTTCCCGCTATCCATGGTATTTGGAGTAACCCTAATAAACTTAAGAAACCCTAATCAAAGTCCACGCTACACGCAGTCCTTGACTTTTTTCCTCGTTTATTATCGTCAAATCTCCAAATTTTAGGACAACAAGAATCAAAGCCCGATGCTTTTACAATAAAATTTCATACCGCCCTATTTATCACGTGCTTACATCTCACACGCTCTAAAAAAATTGCTTTATGATTGAGCCGCAAAGATAGTAAGATTTTTTGGAAAAAAAATATTTTTTTTTATTTTTTTTTCAAATTTTTTTCAATAGATTTCCTCACTGCGTTCGGAATGACGCGAGCCACGTGTGAGAAAAAAAAGAAATAGGCTTCATTTCGAGCGTAGCGAGAAATCTACCCTCATTCACATTGCTGACACTAATAACTAATAACTAATATCTAATAACTAATAATCCTTTAATCCTACCCACCATATATTACCTCCGTTGCGTTTGAAGTAGCCAATTTTTTCGAGCGTAAGCGTGAACTCCGGAAAAACAGTTTCGGCAATGACCGCTTTTATTGCTTCCGTCTGTGGAACGTCGCATTTGCCCAGAAAAACGAGCGTTAGATGCAGGTTTTCGTCAAAAGTGAAGTTTCCGCGCACAGCCGACGCCTTCAAGTTGTCGCGGATTTTTGCAAGCGCCGCTCGCGTTTCAGCGGGAAAATTTATTGCTATGAACAGTCTCATACCATTTTTGAATGAATTATGAATTTTTGCAAAAGTAATAAAAAAATCAATTATTCAATTATTTTTCCTTTATTTTATTTTCTCAACAAATCATACAAATACACTTCCAAATTAGTATACGTTCCTCCCGAAAGGGTTGTAGCATTTCCGTCTGCGGGGTCGTTGGGGTTTAGTCCGTTTATTATTTCCCATTCGTCGGGTATTCCGTCGCCGTCTGTATCTTCAGGGGCTGGGGCGCTATGCAGTTCGCACCATCCACCCACGTCTGCCTGCGAATCTATCAGTCCTGCTCTTGTACCTCCGCCTCCCGACGCTCTGACGGGCGTTAATCTGTTGCGCACCTCGTTTATTACGCGGGTATCTATCGGGTCGCGCTTGAAACTTGCTCCGGCGCGTTCGAGAACTAATTCGTAGGCTTCTTCGGCTGTATGCGTATGGATGCCGCCGTTGTTAAATTCAGTGTTTGACCTCACGGCGGCAGTATTTGTGATGCCCGAATGATAACTGACGCCTTGCCAGTTGTCGTTTGTTACCCGTGTGTTTACCGTGCCGTTGGGGTTCATCATCACGTTGCCGTTGATGTAGAAAACGCCGTGAACGCCTATTGTATTGTTGGGACGGTCGGGGTCGGCTTGCACTATTCGCTCTCTGTTGCCGCTTGTTGCGCTTGGTTGGTAATAATTGTTCACCATGTTGTAGTTGCCTCCTTCGCCTCCGTAGCCGCTGTTGCCGCCCCAGTTGTAGATAACGTTGTTGCGAAAATCGACTAACCCCTGCGCTCTGTCTGTAGAGCCGGAAGGTCCGAAGCCTGCAA
>Ga0099364_10003064_pt1 | contig 26263 bp, 21 predicted proteins | sample TergutTh196P3_FD_73070 | JGI IMG/M metagenome (GOLD analysis project Ga0099364, IMG submission 73070) | Microcerotermes parvus P3 segment gut microbial communities from Pointe-Noire, Republic of the Congo - Th196 P3 | ecosystem: Host-associated > Arthropoda: Insects > Digestive system > Gut ...
TTGCGTACTTTTGTTCTTTTGTTCCAATAGCGTTTCCAGATCGCGGCGCGGATATTGCCAGGCCTTTTCTACGGCTTCTTCTACGACTTTTCGTAAAATCGCATAGTCGGCGTCGTTCCGGTCGGCGTAAACCGCTTTGTCGCAGCGTTCAGTCCCTCCTGCCGTATGAGCAAGCGGGGCGGTGAGGAACAGGCTCTTTTCCGGCGCGTTCAGGTCAATCCAGTCAAGCCGTGATATATTATCGGGTGCATGACATGTTGCACAGCGTTTTTGGTGAATTAGTAAAACGGTATTTTGCAACTCCTTGTCCGCCGGCATGTCGTAAGGCGGGTCTTTTGGGCGGGAGTTGACAAACCGGTCGTGATATTGTGCGTTTGCATCAATCCAAGTCACGAGACGGTACCAGTCGTCGTCTCCCGGTTTGATGTTGACGTGAGAAGAGTTTAAGATCACTTCAATCAGTTTGCTTTGCGACGAACCGAATTGCCTTGTTTGCGCAATGGCGGAAGCCGGGTCATGTTTATTGGAGTAGGAGACGAGATGGTTCTCAATAATTGTCCGGTAGGATCGGTTCAGACCGTCGAAATTGAAACGCTGATGCAGTCCCTGCATGGGGGCGTGAGGCATAAGTCCTCCTGAGAAATCGAGCCCTGCCGCCGGTTTCAGTCCGGAATGGCATGACACACAGTTGCGATCGAAAACAGGTTGAATATCAGCGAGATAGTTTATGCACCGTTCGGTTCCCCACGGCGGTGGGGTCGGGGTTACCGGTTTTTTCGTCATCGTCATCATTTTCTGAAAATTAGCAGGCGCTGTCGCTCGTGTTTCATGACAACCGGTACAGCTTCTTGATTCGCCGGGCTGGAAGCTGATGAACGATCGCATTCGTTTTATTTCCTGCTTGTTGGCGTCGAGAAGCTGGAAATAGACAGAAACATTTGTGGGCACATAGAATGAGGCGCCGCCGTTTTCATCCACAGGTACTTCGCCAAACACCAGCGCCGGCGCCCAGTTAAGACCCCAACTGCTACCGTCTACCTCGTAACGCTGTCCTCCCGTTTCCTTCGTATAGGGCCAACCAATACGACGGGCAACGCGGATATATTTTATTTCGTCCGGATTAATTCCATCAACGCCGTCAGCGACATTGTCGATGATACAGAGCGCCTGATTGCCCAGTTCAGGATTGCAGGCGCTGGATATGACAGGGGGGCGGGGTCTTGCACGAAGAGGCATGGGGAAGGAGGAGGAGATGTCTGTATCCTTGTAAATCAGTTCTTTGTTTCCGAATACGTCAATCAGATAAATTCCGTATCCCTTTTCATCGGCGCCTCTTGCATTAGCGGGACCGCCCGGAGGCGGTTCCTTGGAGTAGGTGTAGGCTACAAGAAAAAATTTGTCCGAGAGAGGCCAGGGGTACATATAGTATCCGCCATCATCAATGCATCCGCCTTCCTGTACCGGCGCGCCGGACATACCACCTTCGGGCGGATGAACGCCGGGAGTAACAATTTCAATGGCGGAGGCGTCGTTGAGTCCGCGGTTAGGGGAAAGGATACAGACCGGTCCGCAGGCAAGTGTATGGTGTGCGGCGGCTATGGAGACGAACTTCCGCTCGCCGCCGTTCGTCGCCGGTATCTCCCGTGTATTCTCAAAAGCCCACGGGTTATCCAAATGTTGTTTAAACATGACATCAGCTCCGGTACCGTCAGGACGCATGTACCAAACCGACTGAATAGTAGCCCAGCCCCGTTCCTGATATTCCCAGCGGCAGTAACCGATTGTGCCGTCGTTGAAGACATGCGGTTGGTAGTCGCCATCCTTGTTATAACTGAGCCAGCGCATTCCCGTGCCATCCGGTCGGACGGAATAAAGGTTACAAGAGGTCTCGTCATGAAACGGTCCGTTATTGCATTGGAGAGAGAAACCGCATCGTTCCGACACGAAAACAATATCTCCATTCGGCATGTATGCCGGATCAAGGTCGCTCCATATATCGTGGTCGGTCACCTGGAATAAATCCGAACCGTCGACGTTGATTTCGAAAATGTGGATCGGTTCCTGCGTCAGCCGAAGTTCGTGCCCTTTCAATCGCTCGACATAATTAGGTTGCGGCCATTGGTCGAAGCGCCAGTTTGGTTGTTTTGCATAACCGAAAACGATTTTCGCGCCGTCCCAGGAGAGGTCAATCCCCCGAACGTGTCCCGGTCCGAGTTGGTTGTCAATGATAGTCGTCACCTTTTGCCCTAAACCGTCGTTCGAAAATGGGTTTTCCAAGATGCAAATGTCGCCGCCCGGTCGTGAAACCCAAGGCATGTGGTTCAAACAAATATCCGGATAAGACAATTGAGTAAAACGTTTCACAAAGAGCAAACGGTCGAAGTCCAATAGCGGATTCAAAAAAACAAGTTGGCGACCCAGCCGACGAAGGCGCAAGTATTCATTTTCCCCGTCCTGTTCTACTGTCCGAGCAATTTCTTGTTCGATAGAAGCTATCTTGGCGACAGCGACTCCCTGTTCTTTCAGATAGCCCGCAAAATTAAGCAAACGTTGCCGAACGTGTTCGATGGGAAATATCGTATTATCAATCTCCCGTTTGTTGACTGTGGTCGCTTCACGCCACGCCTCGGCTTGTTTCAACCAGTCGGCTTCTATTAACGACCTGTTCGGCGCTGACGTTTCAAGGGCGTCGTTTCCCGTTGTTGTGGTCGCTTCACGCCACATCTCAGAGTCGGCTATTCCTGTGTCCAATTGCCTGCTTGCGGAATAAGGCGTCAGGGCATAGATTCCTATAACCGTTAATGCAATAACTGCTACCTTTTTTAAAAAAAATCTTCTTTCAGCCATAATTTAAAAATGGGGTCTAAAATTTCAACTTTTCGATTGGAAATATCAATAATTTCACGTGAAATAAGCGTGTTTTTAATTTTTTTCAAGTTTGCCGAACTTCCTAAACGATATTTTTTTAGATTCTCTTGAGAAGTAAAAGCCGTTTCACCATCGAGCGCCGCTTTCAAAAAATTAATTTGAGTGCCTGTCAATGTTTCAATCTGGCCAACAAAAAGCAAACTTAATTGATTCTTAATACATTGTAACGATTCGTCAATGATAGTTTTTGAACAACCTGTTTTTGTCCGTAACCACGCTTGTTGTGCGAGTTGTTGCACGTAGTAAGAATGATTATCAACCAGTTCGGCAAGATATTCCGCTTGTTCCAAAGTAATTTTTTTCCCGGTGTCTTCAAAACGTTTGGATATAAATTCGCCCCATTTTTTGTTGTTTATTTTTTGTAAAAACAGGATGTCGCCGAACTTGTAAAACGGCATTGAACCATTCGAAAAAATATCTAAAAGCATTTTCCGTTTACTTCCGTAAAGACAATATCCAACATGATGATGATGTTGCCAATGAGAACGTAATTTACGTTGAAAAGCGAGACTTTCCGGGAAGGCGCCAATAGCCTGAAATTCATCAATGCACACTATCACGCTAATATTCTTCATTTTGGCAATTGTTTCAGGTAAATTAATGATTTCGTCCGGATTTTTTTGAAAGGCATCCCAACCAACTCCAAACGAAATTTCGGCCTGCGAATCCGGTGAAAAAGTAATCTTGGGTAATAGATGTGATAAAAACATTTTAGCATTTTCGACCATTTCTTCCCAACGGCTTGACATCCCTTCTATAACACTTTTTGCAAAATATTCGTAAAATTCCGTTTCGCTTCGTACACTTAAAATGTCAAGCATGCAAACTTTGATTTTTTTGTTCTCTGTCCGTACTTTTTCTGCCACATTTTCTACGAGTGAAGTTTTACCCCAACGTCTCGGCGAAATAACCATTGTATTGATAAGCGATTTAAAGTTCATCTCAAGACGAAAGATCTCTTCCTCTCGATCGGTAAAGTTTACTAAATCAGACGATTTCCCAAAAATAAAAGGCATTTTTTTCATACGAAAAACAATAATGAGCTATGATTAATTGAGTAAGTAAATAAATTTTTGCAAAGGTACAATTTTTATTTTATTGTAACCAAATAGTTTGTAACTTTTTTGTTTGTAACCTTCTGGTTTGTAACCTTTGGGTTTGTAACCTTCTGGTTTGTAACCTTTGGGTTTGTAACCTTCTGGTTTGTAACCTTCGGGTTTGTAACCTTAGAATTTCAAACCAAATGGTTACAAATCTTTTTATTTGAATCCAGGAACACCCAATAGTATCGTCATTGCGAGCTTGCGAAGCAATCCGGAATCAGATTGGTGCACCTGGATTGCTTCGCAGGCTCACAATGACGGGGTCTGTTTGATGCTTTCATCGAGGCCTCGTAATGACGGGGGAATCGATGTTTGAGAAAATGATTTTTTTTGGGTGCTTTTAGCAAAAATCCGACTTTTTTGTGTAATTTTGCGGTTGTTTTTTAGTAGATTACATGGAATATCAACTACATGATTTCGAAATAATGTCGCCGGCAGGTTCTTACGAGTCGCTGATGGCGGCCATTCAAGGCGGGGCTGACTCGGTCTATTTTGGGGTCGAAAAACTCAATATGCGTTCCCGCTCATCGAACAATTTTACAACAGATGATTTGCGTACGATTGCTTCTATTTGCAGGGAACATAGCGTTAAAAGCTATCTTACCGTCAATACGATCATTTATGATAATGATATAGTGCTCATGCGTGAGATTATTGACACAGCCAAGGAGGAGGGTATTTCGGCAATCATTGCATCGGATGTGGCTGTCCTGATGTATGCAAACCAAATCGGGCAGGAGGCGCATCTCTCAACACAGCTTAATATTTCCAACGTAGAAGCGTTGACATTTTATGCTCAATTTGCAGATGTAGTGGTGCTTGCTCGCGAATTGAACCTCGAACAGGCGCGTATTATCTATGATGAAATCAGGGCGAAACAGATTAAAGGACCGAAAGGAGCGTTGATACGAATTGAAATGTTTTGCCATGGGGCGCTTTGCATGGCCGTTTCCGGAAAATGCTATCTGAGCTTGCATGAGATGAATTATTCAGCAAACAGGGGCGCTTGTATGCAGCTTTGCCGAAGAAGCTATACGGTGAAGGATACGGAGACGGACATTGAATTTGAAATCGAGAATCAGTTTATCATGTCTCCTAAAGACCTGAAAACCATTCATTTTTTGAACAAGATGATAGATGCGGGGGTGCGTGTATTCAAGATTGAAGGGAGGGCACGCAGTCCTGAATATGTGCGTATTGTAACCCAGTGTTATAAAGAGGCTGTAAAAGCCTGTTGCGACGGAAGTTATTCGGACGAAAATATTGCCGTTTGGGATGAGCGGTTGAAGTCGGTTTTTAACCGCGGGTTCTGGGACGGTTACTATTTAGGGCGGCGACTTGGGGAATGGAACAACCGATACGGCTCCAACGCTACGAAACGGAAAGAATATATAGCAAAAGGAGTGAAATATTTTAACGAAATACAAGTAGCTGAATTTGAAATGGAAAGCGGAACGCTTCGGGTAGGCGACGAAATCCTTATTACAGGGCCCACAACCGGAGCGGTATTTCAAACGATTGATGAGATTCGGGTTGAATTGAAACCTGTTCCCGAAACCGTGAAAGGCGAACATTTCTCAATCAAAACAGTCGAAAAAATCCGACCCTCCGACCGGATGTACAAACTGATACCCAACAATCATAACATGGAAACGTAACCCTATTCAAAAAAAAGTTGTACATTTGCAGGCGAAAACCTTTGGCGTAAAAAAAAGAATAAAAAATGAAAGCGTATATTTTTAAGATTGAGATGAAAGTCCGCGACTATGAATGTGATTTGCAGGGCGTCGTGAATAATTCCAACTACCAGCGTTACATGGAGCATACACGCCATGAGTATTTGGAATCGTTGGGTGAGAATTTTGCACAGTTGCATGAAAAAGGGATTGACGCCTTTGTCTCGAAGGTTGAGATCAATTTCAAACATTCGTTACACTGCGGCGACCGGTTTATATCGTGTATGAATATCCGGCGTGAAGGCGTCAAACTTGTGTTCGAACAGGATATTTACAGGATGCCGGAGAATGTGCTCGCATCAACAGGGAAAGTAGAAACTGTCATTGTCGCAAACGGGAGACTTACGCGTGGCGAATATTTTGATCATCTCATTGAAATCTCAAAAAAAAACAATAATGATGACTGATAACGAACGTTTGTATTTGATTGGAATGACCGGATTGAAGGGGGTGGGTGATGTTTTGTCGCGTCAACTGTTACAGTACTTCGGTTCGGCGGAAGAAGTATTTAAGGCAAATCGTATTTTATTGGAAAAGACGCCCGGAATTGGAGCGCATACTGCTGAAAAGATAGATAATGCACGGGCAGAAGCGCTTAGTCGTGCGGAAAAAGAATTGACTTTTATCGAAAAAAACAAGATTACGCTTTATGCTATTACAAATGACGATTATCCAAAACGCTTAAAAGAATGTCAGGATGCGCCGGTTGTTTTTTATTATAGGGGTAAGGCGGATTTAGACGCTGCAAAAATTATCAGCGTAGTAGGCACCCGTCGCATGACGGAGTATGGCCGTAAGATGATAGAACAATTTATCAAATCGCTTGCCGAAATGTTTCCGGAAATGGTGATTGTCAGCGGTCTTGCTTATGGCGCGGATGTATGCGCCCATCGTAACGCATTGAGACATGAACTTCCTACTATTGGCGTGTTGGCGCATGGATTTGATCGTATCTATCCGGCGGCTCATCGGAATATTGCAGCGGAGATGATGTCGCGCGGCGGCCTGCTTACCGATTTTATGAGCGGCACAAATCCGGATAGGGAGAATTTCTTACAACGGAATCGCCTGATTGCCGGATTAGCCGATGCAACCGTCATCATTGAATCGGCCATGAAAGGGGGAGCGCTTGTGACCGCCGACATTGCTTTTTCGTATGGTCGTGATGTGTTTGCTTTTCCCGGACGCACGACCGATGAGTTTTCATCGGGTTGTAACCGTCTGATACAAATGAATAAAGCGGGGCTTATCAGTTCGGCAAAAGACCTTGTCATGTCACTATGCTGGGATACGGATGCCAAGGCGACCGTTCAACCAGCCTTGTTTTCGTTTTCAGAGAAACCCGATAATCCGATCATTCGTCTGCTCCAGGAAAAAGGCGAATTTCATGTAAATCAGTTAGCGGTAGAAATGGATATCCCAATTCATAAACTCACTCCGATATTGTTTGAATTAGAGATGGAAGGTCATATCAAGGCTTTTCCGGGAGGCGTCTATAGGTTGACCTGACTTCATAAAACAATTAAAGGCTGTCTCACGACAACCCCTAATCAATTTTGTTAACCTTAAATCTAATACTATTATGAAAAAACCACGATGCAAAGGTACGACGTTTTTTCATACCTGCAAACTTTTTTCATATAATAAATGTTAAATAAAAAGCGGGGTTTTGCTAAAAAATGATATAAAATTCAGAAATATAACCTTTTTATGTTTATTTAGTTTAAAAATTACAGTTATATATGTTTTTTTAACAATTAAGCCGTGTTTTTTTCTATCAAATCCTCAATTTCTGCAATGAATTTCGCAGCAGGTGCGATAAATGGTTCGAGGTCATTTTGATTCGTCTATTTATTGATCAGTCTTTCAGTTTGGCTGACAGAAATTCGCGGTTCAGGCGGGCGATGTGCGTAACCGAAATGCCTTTCGGACATGCTATTTCACAGGCTTGCGTATTGGTACAGTTGCCGAAGCCGAGTTCATCCATTTTTGCTACCATCGCTTTGGCGCGGCGGGCGGCTTCGATTTTGCCTTGAGGAAGCAAGGCTAACTGGCTGACTTTAGCAGCGACAAACAGCATGGCGGAGCCATTTTTGCAGGCCGCGGCACAGGCGCCGCAGCCGATGCACGATGCCGCATCCATGGCGAGGTCGGCGTCTTCCTTTGGAATAGGGGTCGCATTGGCGTCGGGAACGCCACCCGTGTTGACAGAAACGAATCCGCCGGCCTGCATGATCTTGTCATACGCCTGGCGGTCGACTGCCAGGTCGCGGATAATGGGAAATCCGGCAGAACGCCACGGCTCAATTGTGATGGTCTCACCGTCTTTGAATTTGCGGATATGAAGCTGACACGTTGTCGTTTCCGTATCCGGTCCGTGCGGTTGTCCGTTGATATATAGCGAACACATCCCGCATATCCCTTCGCGACAGTCATGGTCGAAGAAGACGGGTTCTTTCCCTTCGTTAATTAACTGTTCGTTCAGTATATCCAACATTTCGAGGAACGAACTTGCCTGAGAGATACTTTTCAACTGATAGGTCTCGAAGGCGCCTTTTTCTTTTGGCCCTTTTTGACGCCACACTTTAATTGTTAAATCTATATTTTTATCCATGGATTATTTAATTAGGAATCTTAACTCTTATAGTTTCTTTGTTCGCGAACAACAAATTGGTAATCAAGCGGTTCTTTATACATCACGGGGTCTTTGTCCTCTCCTTCATATTTCCAGCAGGATACATAAGCGAATTGATCGTCGTGACGAAGCGCTTCGCCTTCTTCGGTCTGGTGTTCCATCCGGAAATGACCGCCGCATGATTCTTCGCGGTCTAACGAATCGTGCGCCATTAACAGTCCTATTTCAATGAAGTCGGCTAAGCGCAACGCTTTTTCGAGTTCTACATTCAAATCGTTGGCTTCGCCCGGTATCCTTACATTGTTCCAGAATTGTTTTTTTAAATCCTTCAGCATGTCAATCGCTTCTCGGAGACCTTTGGCGTCACGCGCCATTCCTACATGGTCCCACATGATATGTCCCAATTGTTTATGGATGCTATCGACCGACCTATTCCCATTGATATTTAGTAATTGATTGATGCGTTCACGGATTTGCTTTTCCGCCTCCTCAAATTCGGGGAGGTTCGTGTCGAAATGAGGTACCTGTATCTGGTCGGCCAAATAATTTTGGATGGTATAGGGGAGTACAAAATAGCCATCGGCCAACCCTTGCATTAATGCAGAGGCGCCGAGCCTGTTAGCGCCATGGTCGGAAAAATTGGCTTCACCGATGGCGAACAACCCTTGGATGGAAGTCATCAGTTCGTAGTCGACCCAGATGCCGCCCATTGTGTAATGCAATGCAGGGAATATCATCATGGGTGTTTGATAGGGGTTGTCGTCTTCGATTTTTTCGTACATCTGAAAAAGATTGCCATACCGCTCTTCTATCACCTGTTTGCCGAGCCGGTTGATAGCATCGGCGAAATCCAAGTATACCGCCTGTCCGGCGCCAACGCCGTAACCGGCGTCACATCGTTCTTTTGCAGCGCGAGAAGCCACGTCGCGCGGCACAAGGTTGCCGAATGCCGGATAGCGACGTTCCAGAAAATAATCACGCTCTTCTTCCTTGAGGTGGATTGGTTTAAGGCGACCTGTCCGGATGGCTTCTGCATCTTCTTTTTTCTTGGGCACCCATATACGTCCGTCGTTACGGAGCGATTCGGACATTAGCGTCAGTTTGCTTTGAAAATCGCCGTGTACGGGAATACAGGTAGGGTGAATCTGCGCCATACAGGGGTTTGCAAAGAGTGCACCTTTGCGGTAACACTGCCAAATAGCAGAGCCGTTTGACGTCATGGCATTGGTTGAAAGGAAGAAGGCATTCGCATAACCGCCCGTTGCGATGACAACTGCATGCGCCGCAAAACGTGTAAGTTTGCCTGTCACTAAGTTGCGTGCGATGATACCGCGAGCGCGGCCGTCAATAAGGACTACATCAAGCATTTCGTGACGGGTATACATTTTTACTTTCCCCAGACCGATTTGCCGGCTGAGGGCTGAATAGGCGCCTAACAATAGCTGTTGCCCTGTTTGCCCGCGGGCATAGAATGTGCGCGACACCTGTGCTCCACCGAATGAACGGTTGTCTAATAATCCGCCGTATTCGCGGGCGAACGGCACGCCTTGGGCTACACACTGGTCGATGATTGCGTTGGAAACTTCGGCCAAACGGTACACATTCGCTTCACGTGCGCGGTAATCGCCGCCTTTGATGGTATCATAGAACAAACGATAAACCGAATCGCCGTCGTTCTGATAATTCTTGGCTGCATTGATACCTCCCTGTGCAGAAATGGAATGTGCGCGGCGGGGCGAATCCTGCATACAGAAACTAAGCACATTGAACCCCATTTCGGCTAACGATGCGGCAGCTGACGCGCCGGCAAGTCCCGTCCCGACGATGATCACATCCAAACGGCGTTTGTTGGACGGATTGACAAGTTTCTGATGGTCTTTGTAGTAAGTCCACTTTTCAGCTAACGGAGCTTCCGGTATTTTTGAATTTATTACTGTCATATTCCTATTTAATTATGTTATTAACAACAGTTTCCGCCGCAAAGACTTTTTACGTAAAAGAAAAGCGTCACGAAAGCAAAGCCAAAGAAAATTAGCGTGGCAATGATGGTACTAATCAATTGCCAGCGTTTTAGCCAGATAGAGTTATTCCAGCCGATTGTCTGAAAGGCGCTCCAGAAGCCATGTTTCAGGTGAAACCAAAGCGCTCCGTACCAAATCAAGTAAGCGACAACTACCCACAAATGACTGAAATAATAATGAATAAAAGCTATTCCGTCCTGCGGACTGACACCCTGGCCGTTACAAAGGGTTACTTCATGATGTCCCAACAATTCTGCAAACATCATCTTGTACCAGAACTGGCTGAAATGGAGCGTCAAAAACCCGATGATGACGAGGCCGATTACAAACATGTTTTGCGAAGCCCAGCTAACTCCTTTCGGGCGTTTGCCAACCGCATAACGGTCGTTCCCGCGCGCTTTCCGGTTTTGTAAGGTGATAATAACAGCATAAATGAAATGGAGGGTGATGATCCCAACCAGAACCACCGTTGCAGCGACAGCATACCAGTTAGCCCCTAACAGCGCGCAGATTGAATTGTAGGCTTCGTCCGAAAAAACCGCCGCAATATTCATGGACATGTGAAAAAGTAAGAATAACAGCAGGACAATGCCTGAGATGCTCATTACAAATTTCTTTCCAATAGAAGAATGAATCAACCACATAATATTCAAACATTTAGTAGTATATATTGCAATAATGAAATAAGAAACTGCAAATATACTAATAATAAATAAGAATTTGACATTTTCAAAATAATATTTTGCAACAAAATTAAAAAATTGGATAATACGAACAAAAAGTATTATCTTTGTGCGCACAATTAAAACAAAAGAAAATGAAAAAAAATTTATTTTTATTATCGTTAGCTGTTTGGCTTTTTGTTTCATGCGAGGGTCCTGCAGGCAGAGATGGTGTTAATGGCGTAGAAACGTATTGGTTTGTAAAGGTTTATACAATCAATGCAAATCAATGGCAGTTGGTAAATGGAGAGGATCAATTGGGTTCATTTTTTCAGGCAAAAGTTAGTATTCCTGAATTGGACAGGGATATTTACGAGAAAGGGCTTGTGTTTTGCTATATGTTTCAGTCAGTAGACGGCAAAGAGGTTCAAACTCTTTTGCCCTTTACCGTCCCTTACGGGGAATCGCGTGGCAATTCCGAACTTCTTTGGACGGAAACGTATGCTTTTGATTGCTCTCCGGGAACGATTACTTTTTATGTCAATTACAGTGATTTTTATACAAGTAACCGTCCGCCTACCACATCATTCAGAGTTGTACTGAATTATTAATGGAAAAGGAGGTAGAAGCCGGGAAAATTGCGGAAGCCGGAGAAATGGGAGGAGTAGACTTTGAGATGGTTGCTAAAACACTTTATGGGCTTGAAGATGTTTTAGCTGAAGAACTTATGGCAATAGGGGCGAAAGATGTAACGACCGGTCGGCGGATGGTTTCTTTTTCGGGCGATAAAGCGATGCTTTATAAAGCTAATTTTCATTGCCGTACTGCTTTGCGCATTTTAAAACCGTTAGCTGAATTTAAAGCCGGTCATGCAGACCAGGTTTATCAGGAAGTAAAAAATATAAAGTGGGATCAGTATTTTACGCCGAAACAAACGTTTGCAGTAGATGCAGTCGTTAATTCGGAAAATTTTACCCATTCAAAGTTCGTAGCCTACCGCACCAAAGATGCGATTGCCGATTATTTTTACGACAAATATGAAAATCGTCCTTCGGTGAGGGTTAATAATCCGGATTTTTATGTCCATGTTCATATCTCGCATAACGATTGTACGGTTTCACTTGACAGTTCGGGTGAGAGCCTTCATAAGCGAGGATATCGTGTAAGTCAGGTAGCTGCACCGCTCAATGAAGTACTTGCCGCCGGGATGATTCTGAAATCCGGATGGCGTGGAGAATCGCATTTTATCGACCCGATGTGTGGTTCGGGCACATTGCTTATTGAGGCGGCTATGATTGCATTGAATATAGCGCCCGGCGTTTTCCGGAAGGAATTTGCTTTTGAGCGGTGGCCTGATTTCGACAGCGACTTGTTTGATGCAATTAGCAGTGATGATTCGGCGGAGCGGACATTTGATTTCAAGTGTTATGGTTCCGACATTTCTCCCGAGGCAATCGGGAAAGCCATGAAAAATGTACGCAATACAAGTCTTTCGAGATATATAGAACTAAAAATCCTTCCTTTTCAGCAATATGCCGAAGCGCCAAAACCGGGCATCCTTATCACGAATCCTCCGTATGGAGAACGAATTTCTGTAAATGATTTGTTCGATTTATATTCCATGATCGGCGAACGCCTGAAGCATGTTTTTTCAGGATATAATGCCTGGATTATTAGTAATAAAGACGAATGTTTTGAAAAGATCGGTTTGCGTCCCAAGCAACGGATGAAACTGATGAACGGAGACTTGGAATGTGAGTATCGCTGTTATGAACTGTTTGATGGCAAGAGGAAAATGCGGATGGAGGACGTACAGGCTACCTATCCGCGCGAATATATGCCAAAACCGCGTGGATGGGACGCACGGATTTCCAATCCGCGCGATCATGCATCCAATCCGCGCGATCATGCGCAAAAACCATGGGGGCGGAATGTGACGGTTGGGAAACGTGGTTTTCGTGATGATCATAACAAACGATTTGCAGGTAAAAGATTAGCTAATAAGGAAAACAAAACAAAATGAATATTTTAATTATAGGTTCGGGGGGGCGCGAACATGCGCTGGCTTGGAAAATAGCGCAAAGTCCGAAAGTTGAAAAACTGTTTATAGCGCCGGGTAATCCGGGAACAGCTAAAGCAGGTATAAATGTTGATATAAAAATAAATGATTTTACTAAAATCAGGGATTTTGTATTGGAAAACAGGATCAATATGATTGTTGTTGGACCGGAAGAGCCATTGGTAAATGGTATTGCTGATTTTTTTGTTTCAGATCCGAAGTTGCAGCCAGTTTCGGTGATAGGTCCTTGTCGCTCCGGTGCTCGGTTAGAAGGGAGTAAGGCTTTTGCGAAAGATTTTATGATGCGGAATCGTATACCAACGGCGCGACATCGAAGTTTTACAGCAGCGCAAATCGACGAGGGCGTCACTTTTCTTTCCACCTTACAAGCGCCTTATGTACTCAAAGCGGACGGACTTGCCGGAGGAAAAGGGGTGCTTATCGTTGATTCGTTTGACAAGGCGGTCAACGAACTGAACAGCATGTTCCGGGGAATGTTCGGCGAAGCAAGCCGGACGGTTGTCATTGAGGAATTTTTAGACGGAATCGAATGTTCTGTGTTTGTAATAACCGATGGCGTCAATTATAAGATACTACCTGAAGCCAAAGATTATAAGCGGATTGGCGAGGGAAATACAGGATTGAATACTGGCGGGATGGGCGCAATATCGCCTGTCCCTTTTGCAGATGAATTATTTATGCAGAAAGTCGAAGAGCGCGTAATTCGTCCAACTATCGCTGGCCTAATAAAAGAAGGAATTGATTATAAGGGGTTTATATTTTTCGGAATCATTAATGTTGGGGGTGATCCGATGGTTATCGAATATAATTGTCGTTTAGGTGATCCGGAGACTGAAGTGGTGATGTTGCGTATTCAAAGCGACTTAGTGGAATTACTTGAAGGCGTTGCTCAAGGGAATTTAGCTGAAAAAGAATTGGGGATCGACCCTCGTACCGCTGTGACGGTGATGCTTGTAAGCGGCGGTTATCCCGAAACGTATGAGAAAGGAAAAGCAATCAGCGGATTAGAAAATATATCTTCGGAGCTTGTTGTATTTCATGCAGGTACGGTGACTAAAGAAAATACAATAGTGACTGCGGGGGGGCGTGTTCTGGCTGTCAGTTCATATGGAAAAACAAAAGAAGAGGCATTGACAAAAGCGTTTGCAGGAGCGAATGCGATCCAATTCGAGAAGAAATATTTCCGCAGGGATATTGGGTTTGATATTTGATTATGAGGCATTATCACCGAATAGATAGACGCGAAAGAACACTATCGGATTGGCCTGAAATGTTAGTGACTTTTTCGATTTGTTTATTATGCTGGGTTGCAGGTTATCTGGAATCATCAGGTTTTCCGTTGATGGCGGATGATACGGTTTTGCCTTTATGGGATAAATTTTGTAAATGGATGACAAACAAGATTGTCGCTTATTTATGCGGGATGTTGTTAATGATTCTGATTGCCTATATTATCCAACGTATCAGCGACATTGAGATGCTTATCCGTGAAAGAACGCGATTAGTATTTATATTTTTTGTACTTTTAACGAGTACGAACGTCGGATTGCTTCCGTTCAAAGAAGTGACCATTGTATTGTTGTGTCTTGTATTCATGATTTATGAATTATTTAAAGCTTACCAATTACCGGAGGCAACCGGGAAATTCTTCAACGCAGGGGTTTTAATAGGTTTGGCCGGTTTATTAATGCCTCGGACATTGTGGTTTATGCCATTAGTGTGGATAGGGATGTATCAGTTTCTTTCGTTAAGTTACCGGGGTTTTCTGGCTTCACTGATCGGAATGTTGACGGTCTATTGGATCATTTTGGCCTGGTGTGTATGGACGAGTGATTTTTCGATATTCACCTCTATCTTTTCATCTCTGACCGATTTCAATTTTCTTTCTATCTTTTTGGTGTTCCGGTATTATCAACTTGGTTTTATCGGGATTGTATTATTGATGGTCGTAGCGTTTTTTCTCATAAAAAGGGATGCGATCAATAACAGGGTGCGTGTACGGCAGATGCTTTCATTTTTGATGAATATGTCGTTATGGTCTTTGGTTCTTATCTGTTTGTATGGTGGGGATGCGGATTCGTTTTTTGCTGTTTTCTATCTTCCGGTATCCGTATTGATTGCTTATTTCTTTGAGAATATGCGTTTTCGTTTCCGGTTTTTGCTTTATTATTTTGTCCTTGTACTAAGCGCTATTTCTTTCATTGTCAGGATATGGAATTACTAATCGAGTATGGTTATATTGGCGTTTTTATCGCCTCTTTTCTTGCTGCGACTATCTTGCCGTTCAGTTCGGAAATTGTTCTTACAGGTGTTTTGTTAGGTGGGGCTGCCTATTGGCCCTGCATGATTGCCGCTACATTAGGGAATTTTTTAGGCGGGATGACTTGCTACTGGTTGGGTAAGATCGGCAAGGTAGAATGGATAAAAAAATACCTTCGATTGAATATCAGCAAATTGGAGCGTATTAAAGCGCGGATTCAAAAGAAAGGCGCATGGATCGGTTTTTTTGCATTTTTACCCGGTATAGGTGATTTTATTGCTGTAGCGCTTGGTTTTATGCGAGCCAATGTTTGGATAGTTGCGACTTCTATGCTGATTGGTAAGGCGTTGCGTTATTGGGTATGGATGGAATTGGTTTTTAAGGTGCAGAACGCAGTTGGGGGATAAAGTGGCGAACGGGGCGAAGGCATGAAGGGGCGAAGGGGTGAAGGGGCGAAGGGGCGAACGGGCGTAGGGGTGAACGCACGCACGCACGTGCTTTCGTGCTTTCGTGCTTTCGTGCTTTCGCTTTAATCGAAGATGCAGAATTGGTAACCTTCTTGCAGGAGCCATTCGATAGCTTGCGGTAGCGCTTCTTCAATGCGTCCTTTCGCTTTGAGCGAATCATGGAAGACGATGATCGAGCCGTTGCGGGTATACTTTTTTATGTTATTCAACACATCTTTTGCCGTGACATGGGGGCTGTAATCGCGGGTCACTACGTCCCACATGACAATACGGAATAATTTTCGCAGGCGAAATAATTGTGGGAAACGCATGTGCCCATGCGGTGGACGAAACAAATCGCTATCAATATATTGTGCTGCTTGTGCAATATTTCGGATATAATTTTTCGACAGGCTACGAATTCCTTGCAGATGGTTAAACGTGTGATTTCCAACCCGATGGCCTCTTTCTAAAAGCATGACATACAACGTGGGGTATTGTTGTACATTCTCACCGACACAAAAGAAAGTCGCTTTAACATTATATTTATCAAGCACTTCAATAATCCATGGCGTCATTTCGGGGATAGGGCCGTCATCGAACGTAAGGTATACGCTTTTGGGATGACCTTTTGGAGCCGGTATTCGCCAAAGAGTCCCCGGAAATAGCCGGCGGTAAATCCAGGGCGGCTGTTCAATTATCATAGTTCATTCTCATTTTTCACGACAGCATGACTACATTCTAAATCAGTTATTCTCTCGGGAAAGCGAGCTTATATTGTTCATAATAACGGTTCATTTCATCAAAATACGGTTTTGCAAATTCTTCGTCGAACTGATAGCTATATCTTATTAACTGCTCAAAATTTTGCAAATTATCATTCAATAACGGTATAACTGTTTCTCTTTGAGTGGGTCTCAGGCGTAACATCCAGTCAATATTTGAGATATAATAACTACTGATGCTTGTTGCTATTTTCCTTGCTTTTTCCTTTTCTCCCAATTGGAAATAAAGGATTGCCATGTATTGAGCCGAAGCGTCATAAGGTACATTTTCTTCGGGAAAGACTTCCACGCACCGGTCGAGCACTTTTATCGCGCTATCAATTTTGTTTTCAGCTATTAGCGCTCTGGCGAGTTCGCCAAAGATAGCCCCGCGTTGTACTTTACACATTCGCATCGCTGTTTCATCTAAATAAAGGCCGGGTTTTTCCAATCCTCCCCATTTGAATTTGTGCATCACGTTGTCATACATTTTTTGCGTATTAATCGTCATGTTTGTCCCGGCTGTTTTGATCGGTACTATCTGATAAGCCAGCCCTGTCCTTTGTTTATAGTCATCGAGATACGAACTGACCGGGGCGGTGATAGCATTGTAAATCGGACGTTCCCATTTATTTGTGTTGAGCATGTCCAAAGTTATGACATCAACAATAGAAATATAGTTTTTACCTTCAAAATTAAAATTCATTTCATCGACAATATACGGTTCATATTCCGGATTGACGGTGCGCTTTGCTACGACATTGGCCGAATCTACTTTTAGAAACAGATTCATAGCCGGCAAAAAATTGTAATTCTGAAGTTTATGATTCGGATCATCGCTTTTTAAATAGTTAAGAATTGCCCCGATGGGCTGTGGTTGATCCGTCCTGGGATAGACATGAAAAATACTGCGTTTACCATATGCATAATCTTTTTGTTTCCATGAGATAGGCAGGGCATCGGAATTGTACGCCTGACGTTTCATTTGGTTTATATACCAATCGGTTTGCAGGTAGCTTGTGTTACACACCCGCACATCCGTACGTATTCCTTCCACTTCCTGAGCATACCATAACGGGAAAGTGTCGTTATCGCCATGCGTAAAGATAACGGCATTCGGCTCGCATGATTCGAGGTAATTATGTCCGAAATCGCGCACTAAATAGCGTCCTGAGCGGTCGTGGTCGTCCCATGTTTGCGAACCCATTTGTAATGGCGACAAAATGCAAACAAGCGATGCGATGGTGTTGGCGGCCAAAGGCGGTAAATTTGCTTTTTCGAGCAGTTTGGCAATGCCGGCGACGCCAAGTCCAATCCAGATACAGAAAGCATAGAACGAACCGGCGTAGGCATAATCGCGTTCACGCGGCTGATAAGGCTCCTGATTGAGGTACATGACGATGGCTATTCCGGTCATGAAAAACAGGAAAAAGGTAATCCAGAAACTTTGGACGCCTTCATTCCCTTTCTTTAAAACCTGATAAAAAATGCCGATAAGCCCAAGTATCAGCGGAATCATATAATAGACATTATGCCCATTGTTATTTGCAATATCAAACGGCATATTATCCTGTGGTCCGACCCTTAATTCGTCAATGAACTTGATACCGGTGATCCAGTTACCGTGCATAATATCTCCATAACTCTGAAAATCGTTCTGACGTCCGGAAAAATTCCACATAAAGTAGCGCCAGTACATAAAATTGAGTTGATAAGAAAAGAAAAAACGCAGGTTTTCCGCAAAAGTCGGTTTCATTACTGTCTTTGTCTGATCGCCGACTGTAATTCTGACCGGCGTTCCTTTCACTTGTCCCCATTCTTTGTAAAAATCAATATGTGATGGACTTTCTTTCGTGCTATACATACGTGGGAAGAGCATACATGTCTCTTCGACAAAAACCGGTTTTTCATTATCGGAAATTGTAATATACCGGTCTTGCTCATTCGGATTATCTTTGACCATTCGCGCCCAAACCGGCGCTCCCTTTGTCGTGACAGTGACCATATAATTGCCTCTTTGTTCACGTTTATGTTCTGAGACAAATGTACGTCCGTAAAGCAGGGGTGTTTCGCCGTACTGTTCACGGGCCAGATAAGTGCGAAGTGCGAATATGTCGCATGGATTATTCTGATTCATAGGGGTATCGGCAGTGGCGCGAATCAATATCAACGCAAAGGTGGAGTATCCGATGACAATCACCATCAATGATACCAAAATCGTATTTAACGCCTTTATATTGATACGTTTATAACTGAACATAAAGATAGTCAGTGCGCAGATGATGGCAAACCCGATCAAATATCCGTCTCCGATGAATGGAATACCGGAAAGTGTGATAGCTGTAATGAACGCAATTTTCATGCGTGTTTTGTTGACCTCCTCCCGCATTGTTTCCCATATTGCCCAAACAATTACGCCGGCGATAGCGAGCACATAAACAAAAACGCCTGTATTAAATGGCATTTTCAACACGTTGACAAAAAAGAGTTCGAACAATCCGGCTACCTCGACAAGTCCCTGAACAATACCGATCAATATGATTATGACTATTGCAAATGAGATAAGTAAAGCATATACCATTCCTTTCAATGTCGGGTTCTCATATTTTTTGTAATAATAGACGAGCACGATAGCCGGGATACAGAGCAGGTTCAGCAAGTGAACGCCGATACTTAACCCCATCAGATAGGCGATGAGGATGATCCACCGGTCGGCATGGGGTGCATCGGCATTGTCTTCCCATTTGAGGATGAGCCAGAATACAACGGCTGTAAACAGGGAGGAGGAGGCATACACTTCGCCTTCCACCGCACTGAACCAAAACGTATCGCTAAATGTATAGGCGAGCGAACCCACTAAGCCGCATCCAAGGATAAGGATGGTTTGTGATAAAGAGATCGTTTCTGTGCCTTTTACAATCAATTTGCGGGCGAGATGGGTGATAGTCCAGAAAAGGAATAAAATCGTCAGAGCGCTAAATAAGGCCGACATGGAGTTGACCATTCTTGCAACGTTTGAAGCATCCGATAATTGAGTAAAAAGGTTGGCTACCAGCATGAAAAACGGGGCGCCGGGAGGATGGCCAACTTGGAGTTTGTACGCAGAAGTGATGAACTCGCCACAATCCCAAAAGCTGGCTGTCGGTTCGATTGTCATTAAATAAACGGTAGCTGCGATTGCAAAGACAACGCCACCGAGCACATTATTAGCTAACTTAAATTGTTTCATAACATTCTTTATTTTACGGCCGCAAATATACGAAGATACATTGATTTGACAACGTATTATTCATTTTATTATTATATTCCCCCTCACATTTTCTGCGATAGCGCTCAATTCGTCCGGCGTAAGTTTGAGTTTTTGTTTGCTAAAAAGCATGTCCGATTCTCTCACGATTGGAATCAGGTGAATATGTGCATGCGGGACTTGAAGTCCTACCACCGCTACGCCGATGCGTGTGCATGGGATACTCTTTTTGAGGGCTTGTGCGATTTTTTTTGCAAAGACCATCATCCGCCCGAGTACATCATCGTCGATATCGAAGATATAATCGATTTCCATTTTCGGAATCACGAGCGTATGCCCTTTGGTGATAGGGTTAATGTCTAAAAATGAGTAAAACTCCTCATTTTCTGCGATTTTAAAGCAAGGAATCTCACCTGCTACAATTTTACTAAACAAGGTAGGCATTTTTTTTAATGATTAATGATTAATGATTTTTCCACCCTTTTTACCCTAAAGATATATCGAGTATTTCGAGGCTTAGGATGCCGGAGGGCACTTTTATATCGACTTTATCGCCGATTTTCTTGCCCATGAGGCCTCGTGCTATGGGTGTACTGACAGCAATTTTGTTTTGCTTCAGGTTCGCTTCAGTGTCGGAGACTATTGTATAAGTCATGATCGTTTTTGTCTTTGTGTTTTTTAATTTGACCTTGTTCATGATCTGTACGACGTCCGTTTTGAGTTGTGATTCGTCGATGAGACGTGCATTGGAAATAGCGCTTTTCAGGGTTAAAATCTTTGCTTCGAGAAGCCCTTGGGCTTCCCGTGCCGCATCATATTCCGCATTTTCAGACAAGTCGCCCTTGTCGCGAGCATCGGCTATCTGCGTTGAAATCTCGATGCGTTTTACGGATTCCAAGTAATTTATTTCGGCTAAAATCTTGTTGTAGCCTTCTTCTGTCATATAGGTAACAGGCATATTTTAATCTTTAAAGTTTGTTTGAATAAAAAAAGAATCCCGACCAATTGTTGATAGCCGGAACTCCAATGTCTCCTAATTTGCGCGCAAAGATAGGACAATTATTATGATGGTACAAATTTTTTTATATGCTTTACAACATTTTTTTATAAAGCGGCTTGAATATCGCTTTCAATTGATTCAACCGTTTCAATCCGTTTCACCATTTCTCCTTTTTTATTAATAAGAAAAAGCGCCGGTAGTTGACGCACATTATAGACAGCCGCTATAGACGAATAGATGGATTGAGGATCATGAACATTAGTCCAGGGTATATTGTAGGCAGCATTTTTCCAGAAATGAACATCACTGTCCAATGAAATCATGAAGATGTCGAACCCTTTTTCGTTGTATTTACGATATAAATTAGTTAGAGTGGAAATGAAAGTAGGCGACCATTCCGATTGAAAGGCCGTGAAGACTACTAATACGGCTTTTCCGTTGGCTATTTCGTTTAATTTGATATTTTTTTCATTTATATCCGGTAGTTCTATGTCAACATAATTCACCTCGACGGCGTCGGAGATATTGAGCGCTTTTTGTCGTTCGCCACGTGTCACTTTGAGTGATTGAAGCGCGAGCGTTTCAAGATGTTTGGTTCGCGGGCTTTCCGGATAGTATATTTTGTAGCTTGTCGCTACGGCGCCAAACGCTTTTGAATCGGTCCGGTCGTATAAATCAAAGAACCATAGACCGTCAATTTTCTGAAAAAGCGCAAAATAGGCGACAGGCGACTTAGGAGCGCCGAAGATATATTTTTTAGCAATCTCCTTATAGGCTGTTTCAGCCTTCATGATATTTTCCCGGTAAGTGGTATCAGGTATTAAATTCATACCATAACTGTCGCGTAGTTTTTGAACTTCCTGATCAGCCTCCAATTGAGCAAGCGTTATTTCTTTGATAGCTTTGCTGTTTTCCGACCCTTCAACCAAGTATGAAGTGGCAAAAGTCATCGCATCGGCTGTAAAGGTAATGGTTTCGGTCGAATCAACTGAAAAATGAATTGTTTGATTATTTAATTTCAAACGGTAGAAATCAGGATATTCCGGTCGCCGTTGCTTGAAGGAAAAACCGCAGTCGGCTTTCAGTTTAATAGAATCAAGTACCGATATATCGGGCAATCCTGTATGTTCGAGATACAGGGTTTGTCCCGCCGCTCCGGCTACAACTCCCTCTACTGTAAACGTATTTGACTTTCGGCATCCGCTTATTATCAGGCAAATGAAGCATAATGTGAGATAGTTTTTAAAGTTTTTGCATTTTATCATAATAGAAGTTTTTATTCAATAAAAAATATTTACGGTTGCAAAGATACGGTGTTAAATCCAAAAATGAACAAAAAACCCGTTTTTTATTCATTTTTTAAGTTTTTATATATACATTTGCCGTCGCAAAAATGTGAGTATGATTGATGAAGAAATAAAACGAATAATAGAGAAGGAAGCGAATGCCGTTCATAATATTCCTGTAACGCAATCGTATGAGGCAGCCGTGAGTTTGATTTATAAGCAAATACACAAGCAGGGAGGAACATTAATTACCAGCGGCATGGGTAAAGCCGGCCAGATTGCGATGAATATAGCCACTACATTCAGTTCGACCGGCACGCCGTCCTTTTTCCTTCATCCAAGCGAAGCTCAACATGGCGATCTCGGTATTATGCGGCAAAACGATCTGATGTTGCTTATCTCTAATTCCGGCAAAACCCGCGAATTGGAAGAGTTAGTAGGTTTGTCCAAAGGACTTGTACCGGAGGTGAAGTATATCCTGATCACATCCAATCCGGATAGTCCGTTAGCTGTAACCTCCGACGTCTGTTTGTTGACCGGAGCGCCCGAAGAGGTTTGCCCGCTTGGCCTGACACCGACCACCTCAACGACCGTTATGACGGTAATAGGTGATTTACTTGTCGTTAGCGTAATGAAAAAAATTGGTTTTACAAATGACGATTATGCGAAACGACACCACGGCGGTTATTTAGGCGAAAAAAGCAGGTTAATGATTAATGAATTAATGATTAATGATTAATATTTCACTATGAAGTCATACAGAAAAGAACTATGGTTTGAGACAGTGCGACGCAGGCAACTGATCAATATTACACCCGAAGTAATGCAATGCCTTCGGGAAAGCGGCATCAAAGAAGGACTGCTTCTCTGTAATGCCATGCATATCACGGCGAGCGTTTTTATTAATGATGACGAAAGCGGCTTACATCATGATTTTGAGGTCTGGTTGGAAAAATTAGCGCCTGAAAAGCCATATAGCCAATATCAGCACAATGGTTTTGAAGATAATGCGGATGCGCATATCAAACGAACGCTAATGGGACGCGAAGTAGTGGTAGCCGTCACCAATGGAAAGCTCGATTTCGGAACGTGGGAGCAGATTTTTTACGGAGAATTTGACGGCATGCGCCGCAAACGCGTTCTCGTGAAAATTATCGGGGAGTGATTTCAGTTCGACCGTCTTTGTTGCTGCATGGAAAAGTTTGCAGGCAGCGGCTTGGGCGGGATTTTGCCATTATCCATGGCTGCTGAAAGCGCCAGGCAGGCGATTATGGCGGCATTGTATTGCAAGTCTGTAATAATCAGGCGCTCGTAAGTATCCATCAGGGTGTGGTAACCGCGTCCATACTCCAGATTATCCTGAATAAACTGAAAAGCCGGTAATCCGATACGATCGAACGAGAGATGGTCGGTGCCTCCTGTCTTACGTGGCGACAGGACACCAAAGTCCATGGTTTCCAATACCGTGATCCATTGTTTGAAGAATGGGAAAGCCATATCGTTCTCTTCCAAGTAAATACCTCTGAATTTACCCGATCCGTTATCCATATTGAGGTATAAGGCAAACTGTTCATATCCTTTTCTGGGTTTATTTTCATCGACATTGTAGAGGTTTTCTTCCATGTACTTTCTGGAGCCGATTAATCCCTGTTCTTCGCCGCCCCACAGGGCGACACGGATGGTACGACGTGGTTTGACACCTATCTCTTTGATAATACGCAACGCCTCTATCATCACTGCGCAACCCGATGCGTTATCGGCAGCGCCGGTTCCCCCGTGCCAGGAATCCAAGTGTCCGCCAATCAGCACGATCTCGTCTTTCAGTTTAGGGTCGGTTCCGGGTATTTCGGCAATCACATTATTGATTACCTGATTGTCGTAAAACTCATTCAGTATCTCTACTTCCATTGATACGGGAATTTTTTGATTGATCAAACGCAACATACGACCATGGGCTTCTACGGGGAGAACTAATTCGGCTACGGGTTCCGGATCGCCGCTATTGTATGCGACGCTCAAAGAACGGGGGACATTGAAAGAACCTCCTCCGCTGATGACAACAGCGGGCTTTTCATCTGCCAAAAGGTTGCGTATCTCCCGTTGCAATCCGAATGAAGCATTTTGCATCTGTCCAAATCGTACAGTAGGAGCTTGCGGACGGGGATCGCTGGCTAATTGTTTGAGCCGATCTTCGGTCAGACGAGTCGCAAAGGGGGTGAATTGCATCTCGTATCTTTGTGCATCGGGCATCAGTACAATCTTGTTGTTTAGCGCGCCTTTAAACTGTTCAATATCTTCCGTCCTTTTAATATCCAACAGAATCACCTCTCCCTTCACCAATCCGCCGGTACTGCCCGACCATGCCTTGGGGGTAGCCATAAAATTACAATAGTAAGGGGTTGTCATGGCTGCATACGTTTTGAGGTTATCCCACCCACCGCGTGGAAAATCGGCGGCTTTTTCGATATGCACATTTGCAAAGCCCAGTTCGGAGAGCTTATCTTTCGTTATAATCTCTGCCCGCTCTCCAAGTTTAGAGGCGGAGAGGCGAGGACCTGCATAGTCTATCAGGTAAAAAAGAATGGATTCCATCTGCGATTGCTGAAATGCTTCACGTTTGATCTTAAATACAATCTCTTCGGGTAACGACTGCTGGGCAATCGCAGTAGTCGTAAAAAGTAAAATGGCTAATACGCCTGTAACATAGTTTTTCATACGAGGGGGGAATTTAATTAATTATGAATTATGAAATTATTGAATAAAGTCTTATTGAGTGAGCCAGCGATTCTCTTTGGGGCCGATTTTTTCAACCGGTATCGGTTGCAGTCCGTATTTGGATAGTTCCTCTTGGGTGCAAAAAGCCTCGATGGGTTTGCCGTTGGCCCCCGTTTCTGTATTGTTGCGGACTAACTGGTTGTCTTTCAAGTTATAAAACATCCGGTCGCAGGATATCATCAGATTATCTGTGATGCTGTTCACATCGGCATTAAGGCGTATGTCCTGAAGTTCGGGATATTTTTTACGGTATATTTCCGAGTTAATATCCACATCGCTATAAATCTTTTTCCGTATTACCTCACTGTCTAATGAACGTAACCAACGTTCTTCGCCCCATGGCGAGAAGGTGACGGCAAAGGGACATCTATAAAAGACGTTATTTTCGATGCGGTTGTCTTTTCCACCATGTATCTGTACGCCGCCAAAGTGCCCGGCGCCGCATCGCTCGAAGAGGTTGCCGTAGACCCACATGCCGGAAATCATATCGTCGAACCGGATGCCGGCTGCTCCATGCAGCGTACCGCCGGCAATGTCCGACCAGCGGTTGTAACGGATTACCACCCCTCTGTACGACGGATTATAAAACACATCGATGCCGCCCTGGTCGTCCGATTCGTTGACGACCTTGCTTACTTCGTTGTATTCAATAATGAAGTCGTTGCCTTCCAATCGCATGGCCGACGACGACGAGTTGCAAAAACGGTTGTTGGCAATCCGGATGCCACAACCGTCTAAATGAAGGGCAGGCTCGTAGGTGCGCTGAAAAAGGGAGAAGTTTTCCACTACCGTATGTTCTACATAATGTTCACACGGCGTAAGCGTTTTGCGGTCGCCCCCTTTAATTTTGAATCCTCCGTGTCCGAAGTTCGACAGAAAACAGCCGGTGACGCCATGATGGGCGCCATCGGTAATATGGACGCCGTCCCGTCCGAAGCGCTCAATCCGGCAGCCCGACAGCAGCACATTGGCGCCGCCCGTTATCTTGACAGCTGAACCGCGTCCCTCACGAAACGTTAATCCCTCGAAAGTGAGGTATGAACAATCGTTCAACTCGAGCATGTACGGAGCATCGAAACATGTCAGGCTGACATCCGCTTTCTCCGGATCAATATCCTCCGGCGGATACCAGTAAAGTTTTCCTGTGGAACGTTGCAGGTACCATTCTCCCGGCTGGTCGATTTCGCAGAACAGATTCAGCCCGAAATAACGCAGGCTGTCCTTATAACCATATCCGTGATACGGTTCGGCGAGGTTGACAATGCGGGTAGCCGTATTCCAGCTTACCACCTTATGAAACTGGTCGCTCCAGTCCCAATA
>Ga0099364_10003065_pt1 | contig 26260 bp, 24 predicted proteins | sample TergutTh196P3_FD_73070 | JGI IMG/M metagenome (GOLD analysis project Ga0099364, IMG submission 73070) | Microcerotermes parvus P3 segment gut microbial communities from Pointe-Noire, Republic of the Congo - Th196 P3 | ecosystem: Host-associated > Arthropoda: Insects > Digestive system > Gut ...
ACAAGCCCCCCACTTGTCTCGCAATCACCGGCTGGCGGGTTTTGACGTCGATGGCCATACCCAATAGTGTATTGATCAGAGAAAGGCCGTCGGCGCCTTCCGAAGCGGCGGCTTTGGCGATTTCTGTGATATCCGTTACATTTGGCGTGAGTTTCACAAGGAGCGGGACCCGGCAGTGTTTTTTTACCACTTTGGTGACTTGTGCGGTCAGCAGCGGATCCGTCCCGAAAAACATCCCTCCGTGATCCAGGTTGGGGCAGGAAACGTTGACTTCCACTGCCGTCAGCCCTTCCGTCTCAGAGAGGCGCTTGCTGATTTCTTCGAATTCGTCCGGCGTATGGCCGCTGATATTGGCGATAACCCGGGCGCCCTGGGTTTTGAGCCAAGGCAATTCTTCTGTGATAAAGCCGTCGACGCCGGGGTTTTCCAGCCCGATGCTGTTCAGCATGCCGGACGGCGTTTCCGCGATACGTGGCAGCGGATTGCCTGCGTTGGGCGCCAGGGTTAGCCCTTTAGCCATGATGGCGGCCGGCAGGGAAAGAGGGTACAGCTTGGCGAATTCTCTGCCGAAGCCGTAAGCGCCGGAAGCCGCCAGCACCGGATTTGGCAAGGTAAGGCCGGCGAACTGGACTTGCAGATCAGCCACGAAAGAACACCTCCCCCGCAGTGAAAACAGGACCGTCGTAGCAGACCCGTTTCTGTCGGATCGTTCCGTCCGCGGACTTGATCTGTACAGAACAACCCATACAAACCCCAAAGCCACAGCCCATTCGCTCTTCCAGAGAAATCTGCGCTTCCTGATGGTATCTCCCGCATAGGCCGGCGACAGCCTGAAGAAAAGGCGCCGGACCGCAGGCGTAAAGCATGGCGTCCCCTTCTGTGCGCCCGTTGCGGGCACTTACCTTCAAGTGATCCTCTAAAGGCAGGGTAACGAAACCTTTGACGCCGCCTGACCCGTCTTCCGTGGCGATTTGGACCCGGCAGCCGTATGCCTGGAATTGAGAAATGCCGATAAGTTGATCCTTGCTCTTTGCTCCTGCGAATACAATCAGGTCCTTACCCGAAGCGCTTAGCTCCCCGGCAAGAAACAGGAGAGGCGCTATACCCATGCCGCCTCCGGCAAGAATGGCCTGTCCGGCTTGTTCCTTTATGGTAAAACCCCTGCCAAGGGGCCCCAGAACATCGATCCGGCGGCCTGTCTCCCATTCGGCCATAAAGTTCGTACCTTTTCCCGTCGCTTGATAGAGTATGGCGACTGTGCCTGTATCCCGGTCAACCTCCGCAAAGCTGAAGGGGCGGCGCAAAAATAACCCTGCTTCCCCGTTAAGCGAAAACATAGCGAACTGACCGGGCTGCGCCGACGTCGCCAGCTCCGGTTCGTACAACGTCATGATATATATACCGTCAGCGACCGGTTGTTGATGAATCAGCGTAGCGGTTTTACGTAGACAGTCGTTTTCCAAAAACGCCTCCGTTTTCATTTCCATTAGTTGCTGCCTGTCAAGGCTCCCGAACAATTCCCCGTTCCATAACGATAGATCCCTGATAGATGGTAAGTACAGGCCAGCCTTGCAGAACCTTGCCGGCTAAGGGTGAGTTCTTCCCTTGTGAATAAAATTCCTGCGGCTTTACTTCTTTGCGTAATTGTGGATCGATTGCCACAAGATTGGCAGGGCTGCCGGGCTTCAGCATAGCCGGCTGCCTTCCTAATACGGCTGCGGGGCCAAGGATAAACCGGGCAAGAAGATCCAGGGGCGGCATGCCTCCCTTTACCACCAACGTATCCCATACGGCGGCAAGGGCTGTTTCCAGACCGCTGATGCCGTTTGGCGCCTGGGGGAAAGGTCTTGCCTTAGCCTCCGCCGGCCAGGGTGCGTGATCGGTAGCGATGCAGGGAATCAGACCTTCCTTCACTGCTTGCGCTACGGCTTGTCTATGCCTCTCGCTCCGCAATGGGGGACTGACCTTTGCGTTGGTATTATGGCTAAGGAGTTCCCGGTCCGTCAGGCAAATATGATGCGGCGTAGCCTCAGCGGTTATCCGGATGTTCCGGCTACGGGCGTACTGCAGAAGCGATACGCTTTCTTCGGTGCTTAGATGGGCGATATGCATGCGGGCGCCGGTTTTCTGTGCCAGGAGAATGTTTCGCGCGACAGGAACAGCCTCGCTGACCGCAGAGATCCCCGGTAATCCCAGTTTTCGTGAAACCTCTCCTTCATGCATGAGGCCTTCCCGCTTAAGACCGGGATCCTCGCAATGATCGATCAGGGGCAGTTGCAAAGCCTTTACCCGATAAAGCGCTTCTTCCATATAGGCGCTGTCTTTAACCGGCATACCGTCGTCGCTGAAAGCTACGGCGCCCGCCGCCTGCAGGGCGGCGAAATCAACGATTTCTTGACCAGCCAGACCTTTGGTGATGGCGGCGATGGGCAATACTTCCGCCAGAGCGACGGCGGCAGCCTTCGACAGGATATAGCGGATAACATCCGGATGGTCCGCCACTTTACCTGAGTTCGGCATGACGCATATCGTAGTGAAGCCTCCCGCGGCAGCGGCTTTCAAGCCGGTTTCGATGCGTTCGTTCTCTTCCCCGCCAGGTTCCCGCAGATGGACGTGGAGATCGGTCAACCCCGGCGCCAGAATGGCGCCGCTCAGATCGATTACAGAAACTGCCCCGGATTCCGGTTTTTTTCCCGGAGGGCGAATTTCTTCGATAATCCCGCCTTTGACCCTGAGATCATGAGGCGCAAAGATACCGGAAGCCGGATCCGCCAATATGGCGCCGACAAGATCAATTATATTTTCCGTCATCAGACAGCCTTCCATTAATGCGCTGTGCATTAGCCAAGGGCGCGTATGTCTTCGGGTAAATGCAATAGGGGACCCTACCCTCCTGAGTCAAGTATCATTCTATCCGATGGCTAACCCGCCCTAATACTTCCGCTTCATAAGCGATGAGATAAAGGGCGGTTAAGCCCCTGGATGGATTCGTCTAAGATTCAGTGGCGGGGTCAGAACCCCTGCTGAATCTAAGTCTCATTCTACCGGGCGGGTTGCGGATAGTCAAGAGTCTTTACCATTTTCGGCAAATCACGTATAATAGCATTAGCGCCCCTTGCGCGCTAACCTCAGGGAAAGGATGTATGAGATGACCGAATACCTGCCTTGGGATAAATCCTGGCAGAAACAAGTTCTCTATCTGCCTTGGTTGCAGCCGGAAATACCCGGTATGGAAGACTCGCCGGTATTGCCTGCCTATCCTATTTTTATAGACTCCTTGAAACGCGGTTTGCATGGCTATGATTTTTTCACAGCCGTTGCCAGTGCGATGGTATTTCTGTTGGGCCATGAGCCGGATGCCGCCATTAATCCCATGTATTGCGCCTGGCTGCGGGTTTTTAATGCAGAGCTTGCATCCCAACTATTCTATGAAGGAACGGAAATGACCACCCGTTTTAATCTTTCCCAGGCCATCTGGATGCTCCAGGCGTCTCTGCTGCTGGAACCGGATTCGTATGAGACGAACTATAACCTGGCTTTAGCCTTCAATCATCTTGCCACGAAACTGACCAGAGAAGAAAAAACCCAGGAAGCGGACGAGTGCTATGAACAGGCGCGGCAATACTTCTATAACGCTTCTCAATTGAAGGAAGCCGGCTTCAGGCGACCCGAAAAAAAACCCGGAGAGGGCGTACATCGGGCAGATGAAGGGTATGATACAGGGATACACAGGGAATGGTAAGAGCGAACGAAGATTCGTTCTATGGGCGCAGCTTTGGGTTATGGGCGCAGCTCATCTTAGGCATTTTGTAGGGAAGAAGACGAAGGTTCCCGCACCAGGGGGGAAAGCTGCCCGGCAAAGATAAGGGTAAGGCGGTGTAAGGCCCGGCTGGCAGCGAGATACAGGAAGCGTTTCTGTTCCGGCCAGCAATAGTTGTCCTCGCTGACATCCCAGAGGATGACGCCGTCAAATTCCAAGCCTTTGACAAGATACAACGGCATGATCAGGCTACGGCTCAAGTCGGTTTTGCCGCCTTCCCTGACCAGATGCAAGGCGGATTTGCCCTTGATTTCGGTATAGAGCGCAGCAGCCTGCGAAGCGGTTTTGCATAGGACAGCTATGGAGCCGGTATGATCGGCGCGGAAGCGGCGGATCGTATCCAGCAAGAGGCGTAGCGCGTCTTCTCTTGTACCGGAGCCTATGATTTCCACCGGCTGACCATGGCGAAGGAAAGGTTCCAACAGATCCGGCGAATCGAGAAACCGCTTGCAGAAACCGCTGATTTCCCAGGTGCTGCGAAAGCTTTCCCGCAGAATGGCGGTGGGACAGTCAGGCTCGCCCAAGGCTTTGCCGATACCCTGGTAATTCGTCAGATCCTTGGACTGAACCAGGCATTGCTGTATATCCCCCAGTATCGTAAAATTCGCTCTTGGAAACCATTTTTTGAGAAGCATAAAGTGTAAAGGGCCATAATCCTGGGCTTCATCGACAATGACCTGACGGATCTGCGGGTGATCCGCGGAGCCTTCCATGAGCAGCCGCAGCCAGATTAAGCCTGGCGCGTCGCTGGGACCCAGGGCGCTTTCGCTTTCCGGGTTTTCACATACTTGCCGTATCTCTTCAATATTAGCCGGCAAGTCTAGACCTTTCGTCAGGTGATAAAACAAGGCCTTGCTCCAGAGCCGTTTGTATAAGCCGGAAATATCGATATGGGGAAGAGTATCCAGAAGTCTGTTCAGATAAGCGCCCCTTTTCATCGACAACAGACGTGCGAAGGAAATAATTTCTAATTGGTGGTCGGGATAATCGCTTACGAATTCCTGAAGATCGGGCAATCGGGCTTTTTTCTGCTGGTGGATTTTATCCGACAGTCTGCGGCGCATTTGTTCCAGCCTGACAGCCAGGGGCAGGACGCCCCGGTCGCGTAGCATTTCTTCCTTGAGTTCCCTGGCGCTGGCGATGTACTTATGGTGGTAGTATACATCAGGCAAGCGGAGCATCCGGCGTTCATAATGGTCTGCCAGTCTGGCAAGTAAGACGGCAAAAGTCGCTGAGTATTTAAATGTATATACATCCTGCATGAGAAGAAAGTGTTTCCTGTCGTCTTCCGCCAGCAGGGTGTCTGTGACACGGTTGAAATGCAAGCTTCTGTCGGTTCTGACCAGATTCGAGGAATACATATCCTCAAAAGTAAGGCTGGAGATATTGTCTTCACCCAGTTCCGGGAGGACGCGGCTGATGTAGCTGCTGAAAAGATGGTTGGGAGAAATGATGAGTATCTCTCTGGAAGTCAGAGAATCCTGAAAGTCCTGATACATCAAGAAGGCCGCGCGATGCATAGCCAGACTGGTTTTGCCGCTGCCAGCCGATCCCTGGATAAGCAGGACCTTGCTTTTTTGCCGGATCAGACGATCCTGGGCGTCTTGCAGGCTTTCTACGACGGCTTTCATTTGCGCCGAGGCTTTTTGAGAAAGGAGTTTTTTCAAAATCCCGTCTTTAATATGGAAATCCGTATCGAAATAGTATTGCAGTTCGCCGCCGCTGATTTCATACTGCCGCTTTAGCAAAAGACGCCCGCTTATTTCTCCGTCCGGCGCGACAAAGGAAGCCTTACCGGGGGTGGCCCGATAAAACATGCTGGCAAGAGGCGAGCGCCAATCGCAGACCTGGATCTGGTAGGTAAGGGGATCCCGGAGGCTTGCCCGTCCGATATAGTAGGTTTCCGTTTCCTGATCCGTTTCCGCAAAGTCGATCCGGCCGAAATACGGGGAATCGTTCAGTATATTCAGTTTTTTTAGCCTGTCGGCATAGCTGCGATACGTCGCCATTTGCGTCTGCAGGTCGCTCAGGTACTGCGCAGTTTCGAACTGCTTATCCCTGTCGTCGGCAAAAGCTGGTTGGTTTTCTTGCAATTCCTGCTTGGCTTCGCGGAGTTTGTCCTGCTCCTCATCCATGATTTGGAGCAGTTCGTTCAGATTCCGCCTGATCAGCGATAGCGTTTGCTTCAGATATGCCTGTTCGTGCAGAAGATCCGCATCCATTCATTCTTCCTCCGGGTTATATTGTATGCTCTACCGCTGAAAAAAACAACTCAGAAGATGATGCACCGTTCATCCACACTCTATGATACAATGGGCATAGAAGAGGTGACCGATATGATCCGCGTTTTGATCGTGGAAGATGAAAAACCCATTTCTGACCTGATCCGTCTGAACCTGCAGTCTGCAGGCTATCAGTGTGACTGCGCGTTTGACGGGCTGGAGGCGGCGTCCAAGGTGGAAAAGAGCCGATATGATTTGATCCTTCTGGACGTCATGCTCCCGGAGGTGAGCGGCTACGAGCTGATGCCTTTTATCCAGCCTTATGGGACGCCGGTTATTTTTCTGACGGCGAAAGATCGCGTAGAAGACAAAGTCAAGGGATTGAAGCTGGGCGCGGATGATTATCTGGTCAAACCATTTGAAATCGTGGAACTCCTTGCCAGGGTGGAGACGGTGTTGCGGAGATATCATCTGACGGAGCGCGTTTTGGAAGCCGGCGACCTGGTGGTTGATACGGCGTCAAGAACTGTGAAGAAGGCAGGCTCGGAGATCTCGCTGACCAAGAAAGAATTTGATCTGCTTCTTTTCTTTATCCGAAACAAGAATATCGCCTTATTCCGTGATAAAATATACGAAAACATCTGGGAAAGCGACTATTTGGGAGACAGCAGGACGGTAGATCTGCATGTGCAAAGGCTTCGCAAAAAACTCAACTGGGAAAACAGGATCGCATCAGTCTATAAAGTAGGATACAGGTTGGAATTGGATTGAGCGCGCATGAATCTATCATGGAAGATTTTTTTCAGCACATTGGTGATTACCCTATTAACCTTCAGTATCGGAGGTTACATTTTGATCTCTTCCTCATTCCAGAGCGCCCTTGACCGGGGAATTATCGCCGCGCGGGAAGAAAACAAAATGCTTCGATACGCTTTTCAGTCGGCGGGCGCGACGGCTTCTGCCGCAAGCTCAGGCGGATTGGAAGCTATCGCGGAATCGATTATCTCCTTGTCTGCCGGCGATCAACTGCAGATCAGGATCTGGGATGAATACAAACGGCTCATCAGCCAGAGCGGCGACGTGGATTTCGGCGCGGGCTTGCTGGGAAAAATATCCGACGATAGGCGGGTGTATACGGTTATCGAGCAGGAGGGCGCCTATTATGTCCAAACCCTGAGCGTAGCTTATGCGCAAAGAAACATGGTGTTTCTGGAGAGCTTTCATGATATCACGCCGGTATTTACCGACAGGCAAAACCAGTTCAGTCTATACAGGAGATGCGTTCTTGTTTTAGTATTGCTCAACGGCATCCTGATTTATGCTGTATCCTTATGGACGGCTTACCCGATCCGCCGGCTCTCAAGAGCGACAAGGAAGATAGCCCAGGGCAGGTATAACAACCGGGTTGAAGTGCATACCTCGGACGAGCTGGGTATGCTCGCCGACGACTTTAACGAGATGGCGGAAAGCCTGGAGATCAAAATACGGGATTTGGAGGAAGCGGCTACAAGGCAGAGGGATTTCGTCGGAAGTTTTGCCCATGAAGCCAAGACGCCCCTGACCTCCATCATCGGCTATGGAGATATGCTGCGTTCGAGGCAAATGGAGGAAGAGGAGCGGATGCTTGCTGCGGATTATATCTTCAGCGAGGGAAAACGTTTGGAAGCATTATCTCAAAAGCTTTTGGAACTCATTGTTCTGCAGAATCAGGATTTTCCCATGAAGAAAACAAGCATGCGAATGCTTTTTGAAAGCATCAACGGCATTATCTACCCGATCATTCGGGATACAGAAATCCGCTTTATTTGGGAAGTAGGGGAGGAGACGATTCTGATCGAGCCGGATTTGATGAAAACCGTGATCCTGAATCTGATCGACAACGCGAGAAAGTCTGTCAGCGGCCCCGGGCTGATCAAGCTGACAGGCGCTGGGTTACCGGAAGACAAGTATTGTATTTCTGTGGAAGATAACGGGAAAGGCATCCCGGAATCGGAGATATCGCGAATTACGGAAGCGTTTTACATGGTGGATAAATCTCGCTCCCGGGAGTCAGGCGGCGCCGGTCTTGGTCTTGCCATATGCCATGAGATTGTGAAGCTCCACGGCGGAGATATGCGCTTCGAGTCCCGCCTGGGCCAGGGAACAAAAGTGATGATTGAACTGGCGCTCCGTGACGCTTAAAGGCGGAAAGGGTGTTTGATGCAAAAATCCGTGAAGATAGGCATAGGCTGCGCCGCGGTGATTCTGATGATTGCCGCGGGTACGATACTTCCGGGCGAGATAGCCGCGGGGCGGGACCGCATGATCCTCGGGCAGGTTCAAAGCGAAGACCTTGACGCAGCCGAGCTTTCGGATTATGTCAATATCTCCATGATCGACAAGCTTAGCTTGTTGAGCCAAACGGCAGGCATGACTTTTGTCCCTTTACTAACTGGCGCGGCGTATGACCAGGATACCGTAGTGGACAAATTCGCCGTTGAATTGGAAAGGCTTCATCTGCTGGGGCTGTATCCCATGCCCTCCTCTTCGGAAACAGGCAGCACCCGCTCAGAAGTAACACTGTATATCCGGAATGATGCCCCTGCCATCAACACGATCGTATGGAAACTCACGTATCGCAGGGAAGGGTTGAACGGCGTTTTTTATCTGGACGATCAGACCGGGCGGATCCTGAGTTTCGATTTCAGCAGCATGGAATTCGATCGTTGGGCCTATGATGAAAGCCTGACGGGGAGATGGAGCGCTTATCTGGGTGTGGACGTAAGGAACGCCAAGGAACAGGGATCGGCGTCGGATGCAAATAGCGATAGACTGGAAACCTTGTATTCTTTTGAATTGTTCTCCGGTTCCCGCGTTGTGGGAAGCCAACTAAGCAGTATCATTCAAAGAACCGCAGGAAAAGAAAATCGCTGGAGTCTGAGATATCTCCAGCTTAATGCGGATCTTATCCTGGGAGAGTAGAGACGAAATGTTTAGCGACCCTTACAGTGAAAGACAAGAACTATATGGCTTTTTTTCGAGAAACAAGCTATTTATCAGCTTAGTGTTAATCCTGATTGTAATCGCGGTGCTGGAGCTGACGCTGCTTTTTCGCTTGCCGCGGAAGCAGGCCGAGGCAGAGCCGACAGCCGAGCTGGTTTTGCCGCAGGTTACGGAAGCGTATACTGCCGGAGAAAACAGGGCATTGACGGAAACACAGGCGCAGGAGGCGCTTGAGGGCAATTGGCGTTTAGTGCTGGTGAATGAAACGCACCCGGTGCCGGAGGACTTCGTGATCCGCTTGATTACCGTACGGAACGGTATCCAGGTGGATGAAAGAATTCTGGATCCGCTGAATCGCATGATTGAGGCGGCCGGCGCGGAGGGCTTGATCATCGTGATCGCCTCTGCATACCGGTCTGTGGAAAGGCAGCAGGAGTTGTACGATAATAAGGTATATCGGCTGCAGGCGCAAGGCTTGTCTGAAGAGCTAGCCAGAAACGAGGCAGTCAAAGAAGTGGCCTATCCCGGAACCAGCGAGCACCACTTGGGATTGGCTGTAGATCTGGTAGCGTATCGTTACCAGAGGCTGGATGAAGGCCAGGCCGACACGGAGGAAAACCGCTGGTTGCAAGCCCATTGCCAGGAGTTTGGGTTCATTTTGCGTTATCCACCGGGAAAAAGCGAACTGACGGGTGTGATCTATGAACCGTGGCATTTTCGGTATGTTGGGATGGAGGCAGTACGATATATGGGAGAACAAGGCATTTGCCTGGAAGAGTATTGGAATGGCGCCGGTTAAGCGAGAACCGGGTTTTTCTGGAGGTGGTAAACGATGGATAAGCGAGGAACCAAGCCTTTGATCGCCGGGGCGGAATCAGGCTCGCTCAGCGACCGGGTTTTTGAACAGTTGGAGAACAGTATCCTGAACGGCAGTATCCAGGAGGGCGAAAGCCTTAATGAGTTGAAGCTGTCCGCAGAATTAGGCGTCAGCCGCACTCCTGTACGGGAAGCCATACGCATGTTGGAACAGAAGAATTTAGTAAGATTAACGCCAAATAAAGGCGCGATCGTCTTGGGCGTCGATCATAAGGATCTGCAGGATATCTATACGATCCGCTCCTATATCGAAGGCTTAGCATCCCGTTGGGCTGCGGAGAATATCACAGATGATAAGTGCAAACGCTTGCGGGAAATCGTGGATCTGCAGGAGTTTTACTACCTGAAAAATGATTCGGATCAGATCAGTGAGATGGATTCCCGCTTTCACGAGACGATATTCAACTATAGTGAAAGCCGGAGCCTGGAGCATATGCTGCGGGACCTCCATCATATGATCCAGCGGTATCGAAAGCAGTCCATTGAAGACACGGAGCGGACAGAGAAATCGATTACCGAACACCGCCTGATCCTGGAAGCGATCTGCAGCGGAGATGGAGACGAAGCAGAGCGACTGACGGCTACCCACATCAATAATGCAAAGGAAAACCTTTTGCGGCTGTTTACCGGGGAAGTCTAGGGATTGCTTGTCGAATACGTCCGGCAAACGATAACAGTCTTATATATCGCGCCCGAGCGCCATTGCCTCTTTCAGTTCCGGGCGTCCTTTGATTTCGCCCGGTTCATGCAGTCCCGTTGCAATGACGACGCCGGCGTCCACTCTCCCCGAATGGGAACACATGTATTGATAAGTTGTTACCACGCCATTCGCCGTACTTAAGGTATCCGCCCCGCAGGTAATCAGCAGCGCTGATTTTGTTGCGGGCATCCCAGAACTGAGCAGAGCATAGGTACGGTCGATAGCGAGTCTTATCTGTGCGCTCAAGCTGAAAAAGTATATCGGCGACGCTAGCACGTAGGCGTCTGCTTCCTTGAGCGCGTCAAGTATGATCTGCGCATCGTCCGTCTGTGCGCAAACGCCTTTCCCGTCAAAACACTGGTTGCAATTTCGGCAACCGGCAATTTCCATGTCCGCAACGCGAAACAATGTTACCTTTTTTCCGGCAGATTCAGCGCCTTCTGCGAAAGCGGCGGCAAGCATATCTGTGTTGCCATTTTGTCTAGGCGAACCCGAAAGAATGACTATATTATTACTCATTGGAAAACCCCCAATTTAGTTTTTTTCTGATTATACCATAACCAGTATTATAAATACATTAAAAAACGGAGTGAAGATGATTCATAAGAAGCCATCCTATCTCTCTACTTTCTCTCGCCAAGCAGTCCTGCCCCTGATTAATCCAATCAACGTGGCAATGACCCAAATATGAAAAACTATATCAACTAGTGATGAGGGAATATTTTCCAAAGACATATAGAGCAGTACAGCAGAATCTAAAACAAAAAGTACCAAGGCGATATATAGAGAAGTCAAGCGCTTTTTCGACAGGAAATACAACCACAAGAACACGCTTGCCAATAGAACGGCAAGTGCGATGAGTACTACTTCCATCGCGCCTACACCATTTTCTTCCATACTTAATGCAGCCGCTACTGTTAATATAGACGGTACAAAGGCGCTGAAAGGAAATATTATGGAAGATTTTATCAATAATAAAATGATATTGACATAGGTAAACACGATCATAGTGAGAAATGAGCCGTTTGCTCGTTTTACTTTGTTTCTCAGTGCGGCAAATTCGCTCTTTAAGCCAAGTATTTCTGATTCGTCCAGATCAAGTATCTCTGATGCGCTCGAATTATCGTTAAGAAACACGCCGTCGACAGCTAAGTCTATACCCTTTCCGACAAATGGAATTTTAAGCAGCAGCTCGTTTCCTCCGATCTCAAACGATACGACCCAACCGATCTTTTTAATGACACTTGGCTCAAATTCACGCGCTACACCATCAATATTCAGTTTTACGTTTCCAAAAAACTTCATACTTTTATAGGCAATCGAATGCTCCATGGAATCCTCGTCTAGTATTATCCACTGCATTTGAGATTGTTGCATGTTAATATCCGTGATTTCTTGTATCTTTTCCTCTCCGACAATATTTTTATATGCTATAAAAACAACTGCGTTTGAAAAAGGGGAAACAAAAAATATAACGAAAGCGTAACCACATGCGAACGTCAGTATTGCTAATGCTTCTCCTTCATATGCAGTAGTTAAAAAACTGTTAGCCACGCGAAAAATGGTAGATGTTACTATCTCCAAAACCAATAAGTTAAGGAAATTCCCTTTTATTAGTTCCATTGATCTTACAAGAAAGCCTTTTGTCTTACTTTCAAGCGAGATAATAGGGTATACAAAGAATATAGGTATGTTCACAATAGCCATAAATAAAGAGAGATAAACGCTGCTAAATGGCATATTGCGCATCGCAATCGTTGGTATAATCAGAACTAAACAGAGAGACAGAAAAAACTTTGCAAACGCCCAATATTTCCCTTTGGAATCTTTATACGCCTCTATAAAACTGGTTTCTTGACCTGTATATAGCCTGCTAATATAGAGTGGTTTTGCCAATGTGAATTTAGGGAGAAAAACAACTGCTATTACTGGTATGAGTACTAGAAAAAATCCGGCTTGTGTGGTTTGCGGATAAATTGCTCCATAATATCGATTGAGTGCGAAAAGCAGGTCATATATAAGCGAAAATGCTGCAAATACAGCTAACTTTCTGAAATGAGCTGTATAAAAGCTCCATGCTTCATGTAAAATATCACTCGTATTCAGCTTTAAATCCAGCTGATGCGAATACTCTTGCTCAATGTCAAGCATATAAACGAATCCCTTTAACTTTTATATTACTCACTTCAGTATTACCGCAAAAAACTCTCTTCAACCGGATGCGCAGGCAATCGGCACAGCAAGATATCCACCTCGACATCTGCTGACAATATACCGTACAAGGCTGCATTGTTCAAGGCTTTTCTTAAATTCTCGTGATCAATGCATAAGCGTTGTCTATTTGCATAACAGCAGCTTATTCTGCTGTCGTAATCCATACTCTCTTGTATTCCGGATCCCACCTGACGTCTGCACCTGTGCTTTCGGCTATAAAGCGCAAAGGTACAAGGGTTCTGTCGCCTTGGATCATCGGCGCCGTATCCAGTATGCACTCTTTTCCGTTTATATAGGCCATAGTATCGCCAATTGTCAGGCTTAAGAGAGTATCGCCTTTTCTTCCTGTCACGCTCTTTGCAGCGTCGTCCCATTCGATTTCGCAACCCAGTGATTCAAATATCTTGCGCATTGGCGCCATGGCTCTGCCGTCAACGATGGCGGGTTCCTCATCGAAATATAGTTCTATATCGTTCAGGTAGACCGTAACGGGTGGTATATTATTGATCTCACTAAAATGATCGGGGAGTTTTAGATAGCCCACGCGTGCGTTTTCGCCGGTTTCGGAGTCGCTTAACTGAAACATCGCATATCCCTCGCTTGTCAGCAGGATATCGTCAAAGACAGGGGGCAGCACTTCCGCACCGTACTGGTTAAGCAAAGCCGCCGCTCCGTAATAGTTTCTGTTGGCAACGACGAATCTGCCCGAGGAATCCCCGCTGTTCTGATAGTGGAAGCCTGTCAGATTATTGCCTTTTGAATCGAAGAAAGCGATTCTTTGGGCATAATCATGGGGAGGCGTGGCGCCCGGCGGATAGTTACCTCGCTTCAATCCCATTATGAGGCTGTCGTTGACATAGTATAGCGAGAATTCCTTATACCCGGTGAGATTCTTTCCGCTTTTGTCCAGAAAGGCGGCAGCATGGATACCGTTGAGGTTTTTTTGTACGGCGACGCTCCCATCAGGGTTCAGGCGCAAATAGGAATATCCCCCCGAAAAGATGGTTTCGCCTTTGTCGTTCAGATAGAGCGATTCGTCCCCTTTTGACACAAGAAAGCAGAGCGCTGCATCGTCAGGGGAAAAGGTCTCGCAGGAAATAGAGTCATATACAAAAGGAAGGACAAGCTCTCCCTCCTGATTTACAACGCCGTATTTGCCGTCTAGAGAGACCGCGTATAAGCCGCTTGCGAGCCGGTAACCGTCGTCATAAGATAAGGACGTAATTTCTCTACCGCTTTTGTCGATCAGGCCCCACTTGCCATCTTTCCGGACAATGGTTACACCCGAATCAAACGGCGCCGCCAAGTCAAAAACTGGTGCGATCATTTCATTTCCTGACAAATCCAAAAAACCATATTTGCCGTTTAGGGAAACCCGTATCATGCCGTCGCTGGCGCTACTGACGGCGTCAAAGTAGGTTCTGTTTACTAACTCGCCCGAGGAATTCAAAAGATATCCCGAAGAATCAAAAGAAAAATCCCCCGCTTCATCGGAAGCAACGAAAAATCCATCGCCAACGGGATACAGCCTTACATACTCGCTCGTGAACAAAAGACTCCCATTTCTGTCAATTACGCCGCTTAAACCGCTCTCTCTTAACCTGACGAAAGCATAGCCGTAAACAAAAGGATGCAGTTCACTATAAGCCGAAACATCTACTTCACAGATACCCTCCGCATCGATAAAGTAACAGGCGTCGCCTTTTCTTAAGACTTGCATAAAGTAGTCGCCGGTGACTAAACCGGATAGTACAAAGGCGTCCGGCGCGACGATAACGACGCCTTCGCCGTCTACGACACACGCACGATATGAATCGTCATTCCCGTCGCCGGACGACATAGAGACGAGATAATACGCCGTGCCTTGCAGTTTTGACAACTGATAGCTTTTGTATTGGCTGCCAAAATCATACCATGTCATCTCCGCAGCCACGGCGCCAATTTGCCTTTGCGCTTCGGTTTGTGCGTAAACGACGCCCGTATTTGGTGCAAAAATGCTGAACAGTATGATGAAACAAAGGATTCTCACGCTTGGTTTCGATCTGAATTTCAATGTATATCCTCCTCCTCCTCGACGGATAACCGCACAGCTATTCTACATTTTAGGGTGTGTTTAGCGATACAGATATTTTTGTTTAAGGGCTGTCAATGCGTATGGCTATGTATTAGGCTCATTCTTGTAAACCCGGAATCGGTGACCAACAAAGGAGAAGCAATGGAATCGTTTTTATATGCCGCCGGCGGACTGGGCTTCATTTGTTTAATGACCTGCCTTGGGTCGGCTATGGTGTTTTTCTTCCAAAAAACCGATACGAAGAAGTCGCAGCAGATTTTCCTCGGATTCGCGGCAGGCGTAATGACCGCCGCTTCCGTGTGGAGCTTATTACTTCCCGCCATTGAAGAAGCGGAAGAGGCAGGGACGCCGGGCTGGATACCCGCCGCGGGCGGATTCCTACTGGGCGCCGCCTTTCTTTTTGTCCTGGATCAAATCATCCCGCATCTCCATCCCAATACGAATGTCAGAGAAGGCTTGGCTTCCCAATCCAAGCGGACAACGATGCTTATCTCAGCCGTTACCTTACACAATATACCGGAAGGTATGGCGGTGGGACTTGCCTTCGCTTTGGCTGCCCAAAACGGCGGCGGGCCGGCGTTGTATGCGCCTGCGATTGCCTTGGCGTTGGGCATCGGAATTCAGAATTTCCCGGAAGGCGCCGCTATATCGCTCCCTCTGCGTCAAGAAGGCGTATCGATTGGCAAAGCCTTTCTATGGGGCTCCCTGTCCGGCGTGGTGGAACCTGTCTTTGGTTTCCTTGCCATACTGATGGCGATATGGGTCGCGCCGCTTATGCCCTGGTTTTTGTCTTTCGCCGCAGGCGCCATGATCTATGTAGTCGTGGAGGAACTCATCCCCGAGGCAAACATGGGCATGCATTCCCATCTCGGAACGATAGGCGTTCTGATTGGTTTTGTTATTATGATGATACTGGATGTGGCCCTTGGATAATCTTAGAATATGGAGGTATACTGAATCATGGCGCATGATCAGGAAAGTCATCACCACCATACCCATTCTCACGGAAGCGATGGCAATATCGGCTTAGCATTCTTTTTAAATCTGTCATTTTCCGTCATTGAGCTTATCGGCGGATTTCTCACAAACAGCATTGCGATTATGTCTGACGCCGTGCATGATTTTGGCGATAGCCTCTCTCTCGCGTTGGCATGGTACTTTCAAAAAAAATCTAAAAAAGGAAGCACAGACCAGTATACTTACGGCTATAAACGCTTCGCTCTTTTAGGAGCGATCTGTACTTCGATCATGTTGGTTGTGGGAAGTATATATATTCTATCCGAATCAATCCCCCGTCTTTTCTCACCCCAGGAAACCCATGCGGGCGGCATGCTTGTCCTTGCGATTTTTGGAATTATCATGAATGGCCTGGCTGTATGGCGGACGCATAAAGCAAGCTCTATCAACGAGAGGACGGTATCCTTGCATTTATTGGAAGACGTATTGGGATGGGCCGCCGTATTGATCGGGTCGGTCATTATGTATTTCACCAATCTGACCATCATCGACCCGATCTTGTCGATTGCCATCGCTGTCTTTGTTCTGGTCAATGTGGTAAAAAACATCAGGCAGATCCTGCCCATTCTATTACAGGGTACGCCGACTGACGTTGAGCGGGAGCATATCATAAGGGAACTCGAAGGCATTGCGGATATTGAAAGCATTCATGACTTGCATATCTGGTCCTTGGATGAGGAATACAATGTGCTTACCGTACACGTAACGCTAAATAGTACAGCGACAATGCATCAACTGGTCGAATTGAAAAACCGGATTCGCGCTGTTTTGAAAGAGGAGAATGTACATCACGCTACGATTGAGTTTGAGATGCCCGGTGAGCCCTGCGTATTTTTGAATTGCCTGTAACGCTCCTTTATCGCTCAAAGTTGGGCAGGATCAGCGGCCTCACGCAAACAGGTCGTCCAGCACGACTTCCGATACGATTTCCGCACTGTAATTGTTTCTTTTCAAGCCGAAGGTCGTAATCATTGTGGTCTGAACAGCTTTATGCGTATGCGTAGTACTGATAAAAGCGGCTCTCTTGTTCCGCATGGAAGCGTCAGAGCGCTTATCGATCTGAACCAACCCGGAGGAAAATTTGATTTCACAGAGATTAATCACAGCGTCATTGCGGTCAATGACCAGATCTACCTGTGCACCCGCTCCTTCGTAATCTCCCCTCCAGGAGTATGCGGAGGTAAGCACGCCCTCGATGCCCAGCTTTCTTCGTATCTGTGGCAAATGCAGCAGGCAGAGCTTTTCGTAACCTATCCCGCTCCATGTGGCATGTGCTGTCGTAGAAGAATAACGAAGCCAAAAATCATTCGCATACGTCGCTTGTTTGTCGCGGAAGCGAATGGCAAACAAGGAAAAGAAATCCGTCAACTGGTATAGGCTATCTCTTTTCTTTTTGCCATATGCCTTATACTCGCGAATAAACCCGCTGATGGACAGGTCTTCCAGTATCTTTGTCAGACTGCCGCCGTCTGACATGCCGGAACCGGCGACGATCTCGGTTCGGGTAAGCCCGATCCCTTTCTTAGCAAGCGCCTCTACCACACGGACATAGTTCTCCGAATGCCGATACAGTGACCGGTAAAGATTCTCAAATTCACCGCGGAGCTCTGCCCCCTGTGCAAAATAGATCTCGTCAACATTTTGATACAAGCTGTATCGTGGCTCCATCAGATTCAAATAGTAGGGGATACCACCGAAGATCATGTAGGCCTCTGCCATCTGGTAGCGCGTCATGGGGAGTCGGCGGCTTTCAAAAAACTGTTCGCACTCTCTCAGAGTGAAAGGCTCCATCAGGATTTGGCGCGTCAGCCGGTTGTGCAGCCCCCCTTTATCATTTACGATGTTTTCGGTAATCCATGAGGCCGCGGATCCACATACGATAAGCAGGACGTCTTTTCGCGACGATGCCCACCGGTTCCAGAAGAAATCAAGGCCGGTGAGAAAATCCGAATGCATCGTGGCCATCCAGGGGATTTCATCCAGAAAGATAACTTTTTTCCCGTCAATTCTCCCTTTTGCATCAGACTTTTCTATGAGTAAATGCAAGTTTTCAAATGCTTCCATCCAATTGCTCGCGTCGGGGAAATCTGCTGCGCCTGAACGCGACATTTCCCTGTTCCATGCGCGAAGCTGTGCTTCCCGGTTTCCCTGCAGAATGCCTGTCGAATAGAATGTAAAGATCGATTCGAAAAGCTCCTTGACTAAAAAGGTCTTACCGACACGCCTCCTGCCATAAACCGCGACAAATTCTGAATGATCAGACATATAACAAGCTTTCAGAACCGCAATCTCTTTTTCTCTGCCGATAAGCGCCATGATTCATCCTCACAATAGCGGTATCTATATGTTTTCATAGAGATACCGCCGGTCTTAATTTTATATTGGCGTATGCTTAATGCGAATATACCATAGCATTCCCTTTATGTCAAAGAAATATAGATCAAATGTAAATAGTTAAGACCGGCGATATGTGATCAATTATGCATAGATACCGCTGATGTGAAGCTTTGGCCTATGCCTATATAACGATATCCAATATCTGCTTTCCATCAAAGTAGTTTACCATACGCAGCTCAAAAATCCTGTTGTCTACTTTCACTTTACTGTTCGTATCTGGTTCCCGGGAAATGGTGAATACTCTATCGTACAGCGTATGGAAATTGTTCAATACACTTGTTATGCATGCTTTTTCTTTCTATGAAAGCATACGACAATACTGAACAATAACGGCTGCGCCAGCACTTCCAGCATACTCAAAAGCGCGTTGCCGGGCATAGCCTCCAGACGGGCGGAATCAAGATAGATCAGCCCTTCGATAGAGCCGTGCGCCGGTCCGTAAGTACTAACGATACCGAGTATGACAAGAATAGCCCAAAGTTTAAGCCATGCCAGTTTTTTTTCGATAATGCTGGGTTTGATCCACCAAATAACGATTCCCAACAAAAAACCCCTGACATCCTGACCAAGGATAAGCAGCAGGCCATTGATTTCGCCCATTGGCCTGAATCCCAGGATTTCTACATAATAGTCGAAATACTCGTGATGCAGCGTCTGAAAAGCAAGTAAACCGGCAATAAAGTAGGTAATAACGTGCGCAGCAATGACTTTGCTAAAAAACTTGAGTTTCTCATCAGAAAGCAGTGGACGCATCATTTCTTTATACACCCTTCTGTCTGGCATTTACGAGGACGGCGACGCAAATACTGGCATAAACCAACCAGAAAACGGGAAATTTAATCAGGTTTTGCGGATAGTCCCAAAACATGGGATAGGGAGCGGGACGTCGCTGCCGATAGGATCAGATGGCTTCATGCTGAAAACTCTGATCCCAGGGACGGTTACTCATGAAGAAGGAATGCAGGTGGTCGTCGTCAAAATCAAAGGCATTCAGTATGGCGTTGCTCAGCGTATAGAGCGTCGCTCCCTCCCCAATTTGCATGTGCCGGTAATAGCCCGGCCCGATAGAAACGCTTAAAACCAATGATTTTGCCATAGTCATACCACCCCTTAAAGCGCCATAAGCGTCCCGATGAATACCGGAAGGTTCGTCGCATTGTCAATGATTGCATATACAAACGGCCTGTCGAGGTTAACGATCTTTGGCTCAACCGGCGCACTGCTACCGCTAGCCGCGGCAACCATAGTGACTGCTCCGGCTTTGGTACCGAGTTCGTCCACCGCGATAAATGTTTTATGCAGGACTTGGCTAATGTAAATGTTGCCGTTGCCGAGCGTCGTCGCCGCCATACTGCCGAAATCCGCTATCGTTTCGTCGAAGGCGTCGCGGACGCCAAGCGCCTTCAGCGTTTCGATCAAGGATATGGTGTAGTCATAGGAGAATTTTGGCATGGATGTGAATACAAGTACGTCCTGCTTTTTCTGGATCGTGTCAAGAAACCCCTCGCCGGTGAGCGATTCGATGTATTCCCCTATGGAAATTCCTTCGTTCGGGAGTAAGGCCGCAAAGCTGTAGCTGCCGTTCGCGTATGGCTTAAGGAAGCCAGTCGCCCTACCGTCGTCGAGGTAGCTGTACTCACCCGAGTACATGAAATCGACGTTGCGAATCGTGCCGTCAATATTGGTAAAATCGCTTTTTCTGACGTCCTCTGCGTAATACACATTTTGCCACTCCGCATCAAACACCACAGCATTGATGAGAAACAGCAGATCCAGGCTATTGATTTCACTGAGTATCGCGTCGATCATCCCATCCGTATTCGACTTAACCCAGTTGTTGATATCCTTAATGGTTTGGCTGTCAAACGCCGCGCTATATGCCTTCGCGCCGAAAAAGTCGGCATTCTTTTGTAGGAAATTAGCCTGAACCTGCAGGCTATCCCCATCGTCGCGAAACCATAGGGAGTTGGCGACCTTCAGTTTCGATTTCTCTGTACTCGGGAGCTTGCGGGCATACTCGTACAAGTATTCGTTGAGCTTTGCCAGCGGAATGCCGCCGCCGAGAACGGCTTCCATCTGCGTAAGCGTATCGCCATCTGCGCCATTGGCCGTCATGGCGAGGGCGAGCATGACAGACAGCGGCGACAAGAGTGCGTTTTCCTTATCGGTGACGCTTCTCTTGAAGAGTTCCACTGAGAAATCTGCCATACTTGCGGTGAAGGTATCGTCCAGAGGCCTGCCAGTGACTTTGTTTGGCGACTGGTCTTCCATCAAGTCGGCGGCGCTCAGGGCGTTCGCCGTAACCGCAGAGTTTGCGCAGCCCGCAGCGTTCGCCGTAACGGCGGCGACAAGTAGTAAGGCAAGGTATTTTCTCAGGTTTACCATGGCTACTCCTCCTCGTGCATGTGCGTTTTGTATATGCATCTAGTTTTTAAGACGGAGATTGGCGCAAAAGGTTCCCTGACAAGAGAGAGTCGCGGGTTCACTTTATCAAAAATGAATCAGGTGGTCAAGGCTCTGCACAACAGCGCCGGACAGGCTCTGCACAGCAGCGCCGGACAGCCCTCGCTAACGAAGCGCGCCATAGACGGCAAAGGCGTCGTCAATATGCAGCATTTGCGTCTGATTATTGCCCGCCGCGCCGGACGTTACCAGAATGTACTGGCTCCCGTTCTGAACCGCAAAGCTAGCGAGGCATTGACCTGCTTCGTTTGTATAACCGGTTTTGCCGCCGAGAATCTGCCCGCCGTCTAATGTGGGGCTGCTGATTCTTGAAAAAAAGGTGCTATAAAATGTGACGCCGTCAGCGTGCCTGTTGGTGGCAGGCGCAGAATACCCGGGGCTTGTAATAATATCATAGAATGTATCGTTCGCCAGTGCATATTGAAACAAGATCGCGATATCCATGGCGGTGGAATAATGATCTCTGTCATGCAGCCCCGTTGTGTTGGTGAAGTTGCTGCTCTTCATGCCGATTTCCCGCGCCTTGTCGTTCATCATTCTGACAAATGCGCTTTCCGAACCCGCCGCATATTCCGCAAGTCCGATGGCACACTCCGCGCCTGATGGCAATAACAAGCCATACAGCAAATCTATAGCGCGGACGGATTCATCCGGCAAATAACCCGCCGTTACTGCATTTGCGTTGTAGATAGGTTGAAATATCGTTTCGTTCAGCGACACTTTTTCGTCAAGATCGCGAATCTGTTCAATCGCGACAACTCCAGTCAGTATTTTTGTCATGGAAGCGGGGTACATCTTTTCTGCTCCATTTTGATCAAGCAAGATTGCGCCGCTCTCCATTTCCATGAGAATGGCGTTTGTGCTGTTTAGCCAGGTATTGGGCGCTAGCCGGCTTGATGCAAATGCTCTCTCTGTTATCCGATAGGAGCAAAAGAACCCGATACCGGCGCACAACAAGAAAATTAAAATGCGGAGCAGATAGCCGCGCCATTCCCCCATTCTCCCTCTTTTGCTGCGCATGCTGCGAACTGTCTCCGCCATAAGCCAAATTCCTCCTGTATGTTTCGTTCCTGTAAAAAATGAACAACCCGTTCCTTCGATATAAGTCTACCGAAAAGGAGCGAGTTGTTTTTTAATACTTTGTTGTGAAATTCTTAAGAAAAAGTAGAGATATCCTTGATGTTATGAGCGGTGATTTGAACCTCAAACTGGAAGTCTCATAAGCGGGGCCCGCCGCGCTGGATACGTCTATCTGTAATTATCAGCTATGATTACATTTCCTCAGCATCCGATGATAAACAGGCATGTCATGATCACCCGTAGAAACAACCTCAAATGCTCCTGCTCCAATCATTTCTTCGATGCGCAGAGCAAGCCAGGCGTCACTAATACCAAGCTGATATTTTCCAAGCACCTTACCGATGATCATTGCTTCTTGAAATTCTTCGCCTGCTTCTGCTATTTCACGCAAGATAAACGCATCATAAATGCTTATGGATACACTTACTAATTGTCCATTTAATACGATGCGTAATGGTGCATTTTCTCGTTGAAGTGCTTCCCATTGAAGTGCGTAGCCCCGTACAAAAACTTGAGAGACAGATTTTTGCATAGCAAGATATTGACGCCATTCTTCGGGAGCCACCTCACCCCAGCCATTTCTCTTTACTATGTCTTGATTCTCGCCTATCTCCCATTCTGGAAGTTTGACAATAAAGACTGAATCATCATGCACTGTCCACTGATTTATATGCCACATAAACCAATACAGTCCACACATTTCGTCAGGCTGATTGCTATACCAGATTCGCACGGGCTCTCCCATTTCAACACGTTCACGAACTTTTTCAAGATTTGCATTTCCAGTTTTCAGAATTTTTTGCACAAAATCATTCTCTGTGTTGTTTGGGTAAATGCTGTAAAGGCGTTTCAAGAACTTTTCTCGTTTAACACCGGGCTGATTTTCTGAAATATCTCCGATACTTTGCACAAAATGAAATCCATATACGTCCGCCGGATTTCCACCCAAGGGTACAGCGTTTTCCCACGCTAAACGTCTCTTTTCTTCCGCTTCTCGCTTCGCTTCTCGTATTTCTTTTTGAGTAGGCTTGCTTCCATCATCATGGCTGATGATAATGCCAACAAAGCCACTTTGATAGTTTCCTTCTCCAAAATGTTGTGCCGCTTTAAGGCTTCCGCAAGCACTTTCGCTAAAAACAATTTCAATCATTCGTTCACATCTCCCTGTTTTGCATTCAAGGGATAGCAATACTTGAAATATGGCTATGTACGCACAGTAAGGACAATCTTGAACCGGGATTAGCCAAGACAATTGTAACACAAGTAACGATCAGATACCATCAGCGATCAGTATTGCGCCCTTGCAGATTTGCGTTCCCCCCTTCGTTTTGGTATTGGACGTTTTTGGGATCGTTTGGGATATATACAGGGCATTATGCCCCGGCTGAACATGAAAAAACCGCCGCTTGGCGAATCGACGCAAAACAGCGGTATGTACTGACAGAATTGGATTACCACCCATTATGCCGTTTTTTCTAGCAGTCCGTCCCAGTCCGTGCTATACTCCATGTATAGAGAACAAATCGGCACTGGCCTTCGGTGAATATAAGGCTACCCGAATGATAGGACTGGTTTTGAACGAGGCAAGGAGGGTTCATATATGCAAGCGTTCGAATTCTATGCTACGCCTGAAAATGGCACGATTAAAATACCTACGCAGTACAAAGACATCATTCCATCGGTGGTAAGGGTTATTCTACTGGAACAGAAAGCCCCTGCCGTCAGCGGAGTGAAATCAGCCACACTGAGAAAAAGCGATTCCTTGCTCGTTCCGTCAATAGCGACGAATGGCTGGAGGTTCAGCAGGGAGGATGCCAATGAGCGATAGGGCTTTTCTGGATACAAACATCCTTATCTACTTCTACTCGGAAGATGATGACCGTAGGCGAAATGCCGCACATTCTGCGCTGAACACCCATGATTGCGTTACCAGCATTCAGGCAATGAACGAGTCGAGCAATGTTTGGTTGAGGAAGTTCAACTGGAGTGCTTCGAAAATCAAAGAGCATCTTGATAATATTGAGATGGTCTGTGACGAAGTGTTACCAGTCCACAGGAATACCATCAACGAGGCTCTTTCACTGAAAGAGCGATATGGTTATTCATTTTTTGATTGCCTCATGCTCGCTTCCGCTCTGGACGGCAATTGTCAAATCATATTCACTGAGGATATGAGTAATGGACAGATAATCAATGACACGCTGAGAATTGTAAACCCATTCAGCGGCAACTGAAAGTGTTCAATAGCAGACCGCCAGTAGTAATGCAAAAATATTGGCTAGGGTGCGGTGGGTAGCATAGGCTATCCCACCGTTTAAATGCCCAGCAGTTCGCAACGTCGCCTTACTGTCAAATTGAAGCTCTTGACCTTGCACAAGCCGCTTGGGCGTTTGTTCATCCTTAGCGTAGTGGAATAATGAGAGCGTGGAAAATGCAGATGGCTACTTGGATTTGTTGTTTAGTTATACTATTTGAATATGTATTAATACTCTTGTGGGGAGTGTTTGGAGAGCAAAACGGTGACTATTTTGGATACGGAGTGATTAGTTTTTATATAGTAATGCCCCTCACATTATTCATCTGTGCTCTCGTATTACAAATAACAAGTGTTCCTTATAAATGGCTGTACCCCTTTGTATTTTCGATACTAGCTATGTCAATTCCAGCATTAGTATCTTGGATAAAGTTACATTCTCTAGTTATTCTTTCAGATACATGGTTATTATGTGTAATACCAGCCTTAATCGGTTCAGTAATTGGGTTTCTGATATATACAGTAAAAAATCGTTCAGACAGTGGCAACAATAAGGAGGACGAGCAAATGAATAAAGCATTGGTAGCGTTTTTTTCCGCAAGCGGGGTTACCCGCAACGTAGCGGAAGCACTGGCAGAAGCGGCAGACGCAGATTTATACGAAATTAAAGCGCAAGTGCCGTACACGAAGGCTGATTTGGACTGGAGGGACAAAAGCTCCCGTAGTTCGGTTGAAATGGACGACAAAACCTCACGGCCGGCAATCGAAGACAAGGAAGCGAATATCAGCGCTTATGATGTGATTTTCCTTGGATTCCCGATTTGGTGGCATATCGCGCCCACCATCATTAACACATTCCTAGAAAGTTATGGCTTTGCAGGAAAGACCATTGTCCCCTTTGCCACATCCGGCAGCAGCGGAATCGGTGAGACGGTTGCGAACCTGGCTGGGAGCGTGGATGCTTCCGCTACCATAGTCGATGGAAAGATGCTCAACGGGAACCAGACAAAAGAGAGCTTGACCGTCTGGGTCAACAGCCTTGATCTGTAATTGGCGGAACCACTGTATGAGGAAAATGGGCGAATTTCTTCTTCTTGCAAAGTAGGCAAGTCTATGAAAACACTCTATCTCTCTGATCTAGACGGGACGCTGCTCCGTTCAGACGAGCTGGTTTCTGCGTATTCTGCCGGGATAATCAACAGATTCGTTCAAGAAGGCGGCTGTTTTTCCTATGCGACAGCGCGCTCAGTGGTCACTGCATCAAAAGTGACTTCGGGACTCAACCTGAACATTCAGGTTATTTGTCATAATGGAGTTTTCATCATAGACAGCACAACACATGATGTCATTCGGTCAAACTTTTTTGCTTTGGAAGAAACCGGGTATCTAGCTGAGCTTCTCAGCAAACATAATGTGTATCCGATCATATATGCTTATGTGGATGGGAAGGAACGGTTTTCCTATATTGCTCGTTTTGTGACCCCTGCTATGAGACAATTCCTTGACACCCGGATCGGAGACCCCCGCCGCTGCGAAGTCAATCATGTAGAAGAACTATATGAAGGCGAGGTTTTCTCTATGTCCTGTATGGATACAGAAGTCTCATTGTCCCAAATAGACAGCATTATCAACGCAGACAACCGTTTCAACAGTATTTATCAAAAAGAAATCTATTCAGATACGCAATGGTGTGAGATATTGCCGAAAGAAGCTACGAAAGCCAATGCCGCATTGCAGCTGAAAGCAATGCTTGGCTGTGACAAGATGGTCGTTTTTGGTGATAACCTCAATGATTTGTCTATGTTTCAGGTCGCTGATGAAAGCTACGCAGTCGCTAATGCTGTCCAGGAGTTAAAGGACATTGCTCTCGGCGTGATAGAGTCAAATGATAAAGATGGCGTCGCAAGATGGTTGGAGGCAAATGTGATAGGACGGAACCGCTGAAAATGAATATCATCCGTTGCCAACGGACGATTTGAAGAACCGCTATTGATTGACGACCCAGTAGCCGCCTCTGTCAGGGCCAATGCGTACAATCAAGCCCTTTTCTTTCATCGCCTTGATGTGGCGTTTGATAAAAGAGGTAGATTTCCCTGTCGCTTTTGCGAGCTTTTCGTAGGTGACATGCGGCTCACGTATCATCAGTTTCATTATGATAATT
>Ga0099364_10003066_pt1 | contig 26260 bp, 19 predicted proteins | sample TergutTh196P3_FD_73070 | JGI IMG/M metagenome (GOLD analysis project Ga0099364, IMG submission 73070) | Microcerotermes parvus P3 segment gut microbial communities from Pointe-Noire, Republic of the Congo - Th196 P3 | ecosystem: Host-associated > Arthropoda: Insects > Digestive system > Gut ...
TCATTATTTTTTTCAACATATTTTCCTCCTTCGCCTGTTGAATAGGCGTGTTTATTTTGATTTTATTATTTCCTGCGGGTCTACATATCATAGATTTACTGGAACATAATATGAGAAGTAATGCTGATAATAAAAGGATTATGAGAAAAAATGCTTTGATAAATTTGATTGTGAAATAAATATCATGATTTTAAGGTAGCAAACCACAAATTCAAGCTGATATTTAAAGTAACCAAAGCAATTTTAACGTAAAAACATATCCTACATATCGCATTTACGACTAAAAACAACATCGCACTATTATACAGTTAGATGTTATTATTATTTTTTTTCATTGCCAGGCTACCATTACCCCAACCTGAATACAATCACTTTTAAAATTTTAAAAAAGTGTTTTTTGCTTTGCTGATGTACTATGCAAAAGCAATATTAGACGGGGTAACTGTCGTCTACTATCAGCAAAACAAGTGGTGAAATCAAATATGATTTCAAGCTAGCCTTTATCAAGATCAAAATGATTAAAAAATCATATGAGGACAATATTTTAAAATAGGGTTTAAAAGTCAAGCGATTTTTTGCGGGATACTATAATAAAAGCCTTGTTTTTTGTCAACTCTTTTCTTTATCCTCATTAGTTAAATCTGTCTCATTAGTTTTCTTTATAGTGATTTTGCCTGTATATTTTTTTTGTGTCAACATTCTCACAGCTAAAAAAATCAACAGTGCCAATAAACCAGAAAATATATCCCAAATATCAAAAGATGAGTTTGAGACATGTTATATGACTCCTTTCAATCTATAAACATATCCACAAAATTAAATTTCACCCCATCAAATAATCCTAAGTCACTGATTTTAAGCTCTGGGATTACCAGTAACCCCATAAATGAAAGGGCCATAAATGGAGCTTCGAGATTCGACCCCATTTCTTTTGACAGCATCTCAAGTTCCTTGTATTTTGAGGCAATTTCTATCAGGGGTTTATTGTCCATTAGCCCTGCAAAGGGAAGTGCTAAATGTGTCAAAATGCCATTTTTACTTGCAGCTATGCCACCGCCTAAATCTATCAGACAATTTATAGCATTCACAATATCAGCATCATTTGAACCAATTGCGAGAATATTGTGGGAGTCATGAACTATTGAGGAGGCTATTGCTCCATTTACTAAGCCAGAATTTCTTATAAAAGCGACTACTGGTGTACGCTTTTCATATCTATTGACCATCACTATCTTAATAATATCTTTTTCTAAATCACTTTCTACATAGCCATCTATAATATTTGCGGGCTGAACGCTTTGCTTAGTGATAATCTGGTCTGGGACTATATCTATTACTCTTATGTGTTTACCTTTGGCTTCCACAGCGATTTCTTCCACAGATATTTTTTGCGTATTAAAATTATTGATGGGTGTTTCTGAAATATGCTCAATAAAGGACTCTCCATTTTCTGCCATTATTTCCCCATTTATCACTACTTGCAAGATATTTAGCTGCTCTGGATCGTCAAAGATAATAAAGTCAGCCGGGTCTCCTACTTGAAGTAAACCGGCTGAAAGTCCATAATGCTTTATAGGATTGTAAGAGGCTATTTTTATTGCAGTAAGTAAATCATACCCTTTTTGGATAGCTCTTTTCACTAGTTCATTGATATGCCCATCTAAAAGATCGTCTGGGTGAATATCATCGGAGCAAAACATTATATCGTCTGGAAAAGTATCTATCAAATAATGCAATGCTTCAAAATTTTTGGCAGCACTACCCTCACGAATCAATATTTTCATACCCAAAGCTATCTTTTCTTGTGCTTCGTATAGTGTCATGCTTTCATGATCGGTAGTAATACCAGCATTTACATATTTTTTTAAGTCATCTCCTGATAAGCCCGGTGCATGACCATCAATAGGTTTATTTACTATTTTTGCTTGCTCTATCTTTTGTAAAACTTCTATATCGTCATAAATCACCCCCGGATAATTCATTACTTCTGATAGATGTGATATTTCTGGCATTTCTAGTAGTTGCCTTACTTCATCTACGGTGACAGCAGCCCCAGAGGTTTCAAAGGATGTGGCTGGCACGCAAGAAGGAGCACCAAAACTAAAATAAAAATTTACTTTCTTACTATTCTCTATCATAAATCGCACACCTTCGAGACCTAATACATTGGCAATTTCATGAGGGTCTGAAACCACTGCAATCGTCCCATGCCGAACAGCCACAGCAGCAAAAGAACTCGGTATCAGCATAGAACTCTCTATATGGACATGAGCATCCACAAAGCCCGGCGAAATATAATGATCTGGCACATTTTCTTTTGGAGTGATAGAAATAATCTTACCTTCAGAAATCTTGATTTCTCCCTTGAAAATAGTTCCCCCCACTACATCCACAATATGACCACTGAATGTTTGCATTCTCTTGTTTTCCTTTTTGCTATTGCAAGAAACTATTGTAAATACTATCACCATAGTAAATACTATAGCTCTATATATTTTTGTTTGCCACATAATAAAACTTCCTTTAACTATCTTATTTATAATATTTTTCATGAAAACCAAAATAAAAAAAACCTTATTTTGTCAGTTGTATTTCATTTTTATTCTCTCTTTTGTGTCAGGCAAATCCAATACTATTTCATAAATAGATTATTTAGAATAATCTCGAGGTCTTTATCTAAATTTCCTTCATGACCAATTCTATTCTATAATCCTGTGACTTTATTAATCTTGTGATAATTCTTTTTATTATTTGATCTGATAATGTCATTGAGATATCTCCACAAATTGATTTAGATCTAAAAACCGAGTTATCCTATCACCAAAAATAGAAGATTCATTTTGTTTTGCTTTTGATTTCATATATTCAAAATATTTCTGTTCTTTTTCTGTAATAAAGAACAATCTATCTAACGATTTTGCTGTTCTGCCAACTGTACCACTGCCTCCAAACGGGTCAAACACAATATCATTTTCAAAAACAAGAAGTCCTCTGATTGCCTGACATACTATTTTAGGGTCTATATCATTTAAAAATAAAAATAATAAAGGTTTATTTTTAATCAATCTTTGCCTACCTATAGATGATACAATTTCTCTTTTGACAGCCGTATCTGTCTCTACTTGATATAGTTGATACAAAACCTCTGTATTTAATTTTAGATTTAATTTTCCTAGATTTTTTACAGCGTGTAACCTAACTTCTGAATTGAAATGTTTTAAAAGCTCGTATAAAGGTTCAGCATTGTAATTATCAGGTAACCTACCTAAGTGTTTTAGGTTATATATTAAACCACCTATATCGCGTGGATAACTCGATGAAATATTTATTTCTTGATTGCTCATCAGTTTATTTCCTTTGCCAAAAGAGATTCTCTCTTTTATGGTGCAATTTTTTTTTAATGTATCATTTTTGTAAAGAACTATTTTTACAAAACTAATTTAAAATAATTTCAGCCAACAAGCCCATCAAAACAATAACGCCTGCAAACATAAATGCTCCAAGAAAATAAGATATTATCGCTTTTTCATAGCTTAGCACATTTTCCTTGCACATCCTGTAGGTGATGTGACGCTCGGTAGAAATAATGTTTTATCTCCGTCCTCCACCCAATCGATAAATTGGTACAATCCCGTAGCGGAGCTCGGAGGGGCTACGACAAATCAGCATCCTCGCCCAAAATCGATAAAAAGCACCCAATTTCCAATCGACAAACCCGCACCCAATCTAGTATTCTGACACCTTCCCTGTACGGCTCCTGTACCGATTCCTAAAATAAGCGGGATAGAAGCGGGAAAAGCACAAGAGGGTACGACACTTTGTCGTTGATGCAGCGTTTCGACTAAACGCCACACGACTTCTGCGTGTGTAAGGTATATTCATTTTCGTGCTGCTATTTACATCCGCCCCAGATCGATAAATTGGCACCATCCCGAAGGTGTCCTCTCCGAAAAGTCGAAAAGTAACCTATTTCTGTAGGGAACGCAATTTATTCGTTCTGCTATCGTATTAAAACCAATATGTTACAGGACATAAAATTGAGTCCCCTACATCAAATAGGACCTTCGGTGTGAGGAGGATTTTTATTTAATACTTGACTTAAAAAGGCTCTTGAAATATTTTGAACACGGTATATAAACAGTAAAAAAATACGAGGTGAAATGAAAGATTTTACAGATTACATAAAAGAAGTCAATCAGCTGTATCAGGATGGTAACGCCACAGAGCATAGCTATCGGCATGTTTTATTGTCTTTACTCAACACTATTTTGTCAGAAAGCTCATCTCTGCAAATCATCAATGAACCTCGTCGAATTGACTGCGGTGCTCCTGATTATATCATCACAAGAGCAAACATTCCTGTTTGTTATATTGAGGCAAAGGATGTAGGCATTGACCTAAATAGTAAGCAGAACAAAGCCCAGTTTGATAGATATATAAATTCTCTCGACAACCTCATAATAACTGATTATTTAACCTTCATTTTTTATCAAAAACAGCAGCGAGTAGAAACAATCCAGATTGCTGAAATAATAAATGACAAAATCACCTCGATAAAAGAAAATTTTGCTAAGTTTGAAAACTTCATAAATGCCTTTGCTAATGCAGAACCACAGAGTATCATCAAATCTCAAAAACTTGCAGAAATCATGGCGAGCAAAGCAAAATTGATGGCTGAGGTGATAGAAAAGATACTGGATGACACTCTCAATCTCTGCACATTTCATTTGGAAAAAATCGAATTTCAAGAGCATTTGATAAAAAACATATCAAATCATGATTTTGCTGATATATATGCACAAACAATCACTTATGGTATGTTTGCGGCGAGACTTCAGGACTCTATGACAAATAAGTTTGACCGAAAAGTAGCCGCAGAACTGATACCCAAAACAAACCCCTTCCTACGAAAACTCTTTCAAAACATCGCAGTATTTGACTTGGATACAAGGTTCAGTTGGGTTGTTGACGATTTGGCAGAATCGTTTAGAGTTACCGATATGAATGCTGTCATGGGAGAGCTTGGTGACAAAGACCCGATTATACATTTTTATGAATATTTTCTATCTGAATATAATCCGGCATTACGAAAAAACAGAGGTGTTTATTATACTCCCAATGAAATTGTAAACTTTATTGTTAGAGCAGTTGATGACATTTTGATAAATGATTTTGGTTTACAGAGAGGTATTGCAGACACTTCTACTATACAAACAAATACAGGAGAACTTCACAAAGTCCAAATCCTTGACCCTGCTACTGGTACTGGCACTTTCCTTGTAGAAACTATAAAACAGATACACCACAAATTTTCCAGTCAACAAGGTCTCTGGCAAAGCTATGTTGAAGAGCATCTATTACCTCGCTTAAATGGTTTTGAAATCCTGATGGCACCTTATACAATGGCACATTTGAACCTCAACTGGACACTTGAAAAAACTGGTTTTACCAATGAAAATGAAAAGAGACTACGAGTATTTCTTACCAATTCTCTTGACGAATTTTCAGAAGGACATCGTGGGCAGAACAGATTATTTTCACAAGAGGCTGACGAAGCCGGTATTGTAAAACTTGACACTCCTGTGATGGTAGTCCTCGGAAATCCTCCTTATAGTGGTGAAAGTCAAAATGTCAGTGAATGGATGGATAAATTATTATCCGATTATAAAAAAGAGCCAACAGGTGAAAAATTAAAAGAAAAAAACTCGAAATGGCTAAATGATGACTATGTAAAATTTATCAGATTTGGACAACATTTTATCGAAAAAAATGGCGAAGGTGTTTTGGCTTTAATAACAAATAATAGTTTTTTAGACAACCCTACATTTAGAGGTATGCGTTGGAACTTAATGAATAGTTTCAACAAGATCTATATTATCGATCTACATGGCAGTTCTTTGAAAAATGAAACAGCACTAGATGGTTCAAAGGACGAAAATGTGTTTGATATAAAACAAGGGGTCTCTATAAATATATTTGCTCGATGTAGAGACGATTTCCAATCATCAAAACCTAATAAGCAAACCGAAATTTTTCACTATGGGCTTTATGGAAAACGAAAAGATAAATTCACTTTTCTACAAAGTAACGAACTATCTAATGTTCCATTTAAAAAACTTAGACCAGAAGAACCATATTACTTCTTTGCTCCAAAAATTTTCTCTGGAAAAACCAAATATGATAAAGGATTTAGTGTAAAAGAAATATTTCTCATTAATTCTGTTGGAATTGTGACAGCAAGAGATGATTTTACTATTCATTTCACGAAACAATCATTAGAAAAAACAATCAATGATTTTGTTAAACTTGATATTGAGTCTGCTAGAAATAAATATCAACTAAGGAATGATGTTAGAGATTGGACAGTTGCCGGAGCTCAAAAAGAATTAACGACTAAACCTGATGTTAGCAGGATCGTAGAAATAAATTATCGTCCTTTTGATAAGAGATTTACTTATTTCACAGGAAAATCAAGAGGCTTTCTCTGTAAGCCAAGAGGCGAAGTTATGCGGCATTTTACAAATGGCCCAAATGTGGGTTTAATGCTTTGCAGACAACAAAAAGCAAGCGGATTTAGGCACTGCTTAGTACACCGAAACATTGTAGAGTCAAGTTATGTGTCAAACAACACCTCTGAAATCGGTTATTCATTCCCTCTTTATCTAAAACCAGAAAAAGAAAACGAATTCGCACAACCAAATATGAATATGGCTATCGTGCAAAAAATAGCAAAATCTATAGGACTACCAACCGTCAACGCAAAACAATTCTTCTCTTACACAATTTCTGATGAAAATAACGAACTAACCCCAATAAATATATTCGATTATATATATGCTCGCTTACATTCGCAATCTTATCGAGAAAAGTACAAAGAGTTCCTCAAAATAGACTTTCCCAGAGTTCCATATCCTGAGAGTGCAGATGAATTTTGGCATTACGTAAGAGCAGGTAGGAAACTACGCAAACTTCATCTAATGGATGGAGTGGATCCAGACGATCAAATAGCAAATTTTAATATTGCTGGAAACAATTCAATAGATAAACCAAAATATATAAACATTGATGATGAAATAGGAAAGGTTTACATCAATGACACACAATATTTTGACAATGTCCCATTGGTCGCCTGGGAATTTTATATCGGCGGTTACCAACCAGCTCAAAAATGGCTCAAAGATAGAAAAGGAAAAGTATTGTCTTATGATGATATAATTTATTATCAAAAGATTATAAAGATTTTACAAGAAACGGAGCTTATAATGGGTGAGATAGATGACAAAATCATATTATATTAAATCTTGGGTTGCATCGAGATTTTGGGCATGAAGAAAATAATAGTGTTTAGTACAGTGCATTATACAATAAAGGCAGACAAGGTACTACAGGAAAAGGGTTTTGAGTATCAGATTGTGACTACGCCTAGAGATATCAGCTCAGATTGTGGAATGTCTATCGAAACAAACTCTGAAAATTTTGAAAAAATATACAGTCTTTTAGACTCTATTGGCTTAAAGATGGAAATTTATGAAATGGAATAATTATGTATGATCTGTTGAAAACAGTAGAATATGGTGGGTGCTCTACAAAGATATCAGCTGGTATCCTAGAAAATGCATTAAAAGGACTGCTAGTGAATAGAAGTATTTCTACTCATTCAACAGAACAAGGTGAGCACACACATTTTGATATACGAGACAATCTATTAGTCGGGAACGATACTCATGATGATGCAGCAGTGTACAAGCTAAATGATGAACAAGCTATTATTTTTACTACAGATTTTTTCCCGCCTGTTTGTTCTGACCCTTTTACATTTGGTCAAATAGCTGCTGCAAATGCAATGAGCGATGTTTATGCTATGGGTGGAAAAGTGTTACTTGCCTTAAATCTCATAATGTTTCCATCCAAGAAAATCCCCATTGATGTATTGCCTGAAATTTTGAAAGGTGGAGAGGATAAAGTTCGAGAAGCTGAAGCTCTAATAGTCGGAGGGCATACAATTGATGATTTCCCTCCCAAATATGGGCTTGCAGTGGTAGGGCTGATCCATCCACAAAAAATTATCACAAATTCAAATGCAAAAGCAGGTGATGTATTGATATTGACAAAGCCTTTGGGGATTGGAACCATTTTGGCAGCGAAAAGGCTCGATATGATTTCAGAAAAAAATTATCAAAAGGCTATAGATAATATGAAGCAGTTAAACAAAGAGGCAGCCAGAATAATGAACAGATATGACGTGACATGTGCCACAGATATTACAGGTTTTGGATTATTAGGTCATTTGGTAAAAATGGCAAATGGTAGCTCCGTAAGTATCAGGCTTGATATTGATTCGGTTCCTTTTTTAGATGGTGCGTTGGAATTGATAGAAAATGGCTGTATACCAGGGGCAGCTTTTCGAAACAAAGAATATGTAGAAAATCAGTCAATAGCTGAGGAAATCATACCAGCTTTATCTATAAAAAAACATTACAATAAAACAATGATGCTTTATGACCCTCAAACTTCAGGTGGAATGGCAATATGTGTTCCAGCAAAAAAAGCAAATGATATGCTAAAAGAGCTAAAAATGACCTATCCAGAATCTGCTATTATAGGTCAGATAGAAGAAAGGAACTAATTGAATATAAATTTATTTTTACTTTAGGAGAAAAATGGAGCCAATACTTATCGTAAATAATTTGACAAAGGAATATGATGGCGTAGTTGCGTTGAATAATGTGACCTTGGAGATCAATAAAGGGACAATTTTTGGACTGTTAGGTCCAAACGGAGCAGGGAAAACTACTCTGATAAGAATATTGACCGGTATAACTATTCCAGACAAGGGAAGCTATAGTCTTCAGAACATCGAAAATAGAGATTTTGAGTCACTATCGAAGATGATAGGATACCTTCCAGAAGAACGAGGTCTTTATAGTGATATGAATGTGATAGATCAGCTAGAATTTTTTGGTCAAATAAAAGGGTTAAAATCAAAAGAAGCGCGAGAGAAAATTGATTACTACAGCGAAAGGATGGGTATCAGAGACTGGTATCTTAAAAAAGCAAAAGATTTGTCAAAAGGTATGCAACAAATGGTTCAGTTTACAGCTACTATCTTTTATGAACCTAGCCTAATAATACTAGACGAGCCTTTTACTGGTTTAGATCCTTTAAATTCAAATAAAATAATTAATGAAATACACGAATTACAAAAGAAAGGCACGACTATCATTTTTTCTACCCATAGATTGGAGCAAGTAGAAGAAATTTGCGAAAATATAGCATTAATAAACAAAGGTCAAATCCTTTTAGAAGGTAACATATTTGATATAAAACAGATGTTTAAAAAGCATATTTATAGAGTGGAAACAAAACAACAGGTATCAAAAGAGACATTGACAAACTCTAGAGATTATGAAGTCATAGATGCAAATGGAAAGCTATTACATATAAAAAGAACAAATCCTAAAGTTACTACAAATTCTATAATAAAGAGTTTGATCACAGATATCGAGATCGTTTCATTTGTGGAGATACTACCGAGCCTGAACGATATTTTTATTGAACAAGTAAAAAATTGTACAATTGAGAACACCACCTCGGATGGTCAATCTAAAATCAATGCAAATATTGAAAACTCTTCTATTACTGATCACACCCAAAATAGTACGGAAAAGAAGAAAAAAAATAAAAGGTTCAGATTTATCTTATCATTCTGTACATATATAATTTGTTACATTATATACAGAGTGGTTTTTAAACGTTGAGGGAGAGCTAAAAATGAATAAAATAAAATCAATAGCAAAAAGAGAATATTTAGTAAAAGTCAAAAAAAAATCTTTTATTATTATAACGATTGTAATGCCTTTAGTTTTTTTATTGATAATGGCTTTACCATTTCTGATGGTACATGTTCAAACAGGAATGATTCGTATTGCGATCCTCGATGAAAAAGGTTTGTTCAAAGGTAACATAGAAGGAACTGGCAGAATGCAAATAAATTTTATTGAAGGAGATGTAGAAGAGTTAAAAAATGTTTTTAGTGACGAATATGATGCGTTGCTACATATCCCAAATTTTGATCTACAATACCTCGGTGATATAAATCTTTTTGCAAAAAAACAAGTAGGTCTTACTGCAATTTCTCAGCTTGAGAAGAGAATAGAATACATCATTGAAAGAGCTAGGTTTGACGAATCAGGATTTGATAAAGAAATAATAGACAGGCTCAGAGCAAATGTCAGTATAAAGTCTTTTGTTCTTTCTGAAATGGGTGAAAAAGAAGGGAACTATATAGCATCAAGTAGTTTGGGAATGATTATGGGTTTTTGTATGTACTTTATCATATTTACTTATGGAGGTATGGTAATGGCAAGTATTGTTAGTGAAAAAAAGAATAGAATAATAGAAATATTAGTATCATCCGTGAGACCGATAGAAATAATGATCGGCAAAATAATCGGCATGGCAGGAGTCGCTCTGACACAACTATTTATATGGATTGTATTGGGAAGTATTATTTTTGCCTTTTTTACAGTAGGGACAGTTCATAAACTGGAAAATTCTCATGAAGATGTTCATGCGACGATGTCAATGCATGCGAACATGGTCGAGCAAAACAATACTGCTATGCAAATCGCAAATTTTTTCAATGATCCCGGTGCCGTACATTTGCCTACTATTGCATGGCTGTTTGCTTTTTATTTTATATTTGCATACTTATTTTATGCTACACTATACGCTGCTATAGGGGCTTTGACTGATGATGATGGCCAGTCTCAGCAACTTTCTATGATAGTATCAATCCTAGTGATTTTATCGATGGTGATCATGCTCACTATAGCAGACAATCCTCACAATCCTATTGTGTTATGGGCATCTATAGTGCCTTTTTCAGCCCCTATTGTTATGATGGCGAGGCTTCCTTTTAATGTACCTTTGTGGCAAATAATTTTATCTACAGTTGTATTATTCTTTTCTTTTCTAGGTTCGGCTTGGGTATCTGGAAAGATATATAGGACTGCTATCATGCTATATGGCAAAAAATTGACATGGAAGGATTTATGGAAAATTATCCGAATGTAGGCTACACAGGCTTGGGTTCGATGTTTAACAGGGAGTAATATGAAAAAGAAAATTGGTGTTTTAGGAATCACAGGTTCTATAGGTGACTCAGTTATAGAGATAGTAAAATATCATTCAGAAGCATTTGAAATAGTTTTTGCTACTGCACATTCGAATTACCAAAAGCTTTTTGATATTTCAAAGCAAATGAAAATAAACAAAGTTGCTCTCACTAGTCAAGAAATACCTTTTGGATATTTTAGCAAACAGCACGACGCCTATCCTGTTACTGTATTGCGAGGAGAGTCAGAAATTATCAATCTCATCCAAAATGAGGACTATGATATTTTGATAAATGCTGTTTCTGGTTCTGCAGGTTTATCTTATACAATAGCTGCCTTGATGAAAGGTAGGGATATTGCTTTGGCAAACAAAGAGTCACTCGTCATGGCAGGTCATCTGATCCGTGATATTATTGCAAAAACAGGAGCAAAAATATTGCCTATTGATTCTGAACACTCTGCGATTTTTCAGGTGTTACATGGACACTGTATGTCTGAAGTAAAAAAACTGCATTTGACAGCATCAGGAGGTCCTTTTAGATTGTTGCCGATCGAAGATTTTAGAAAAATAGAGTTGAAAGACGTCTTGATGCACCCCATCTGGAGCATGGGGAACAAGGTAACCATTGATTCTGCTACTATGATGAACAAAGCTCTTGAGGTAATAGAAGCACATTGGCTCTTTAATATTAATTACGAAAACATCAATGCTATTATTCATCCGCAATCAGTGATTCACTCTCTAGTTGAATTTGTTGATGGTTCTATCGTGGCTCAGATGAGTGTGCCTACCATGCAGCTTCCTATTTTATACGCTTTGACATACCCTATGCACTACACTTCTGACAAGATTAATACGTCATTAGAAGCTTTACCAGCTCTAACATTTGAACCAATTTGCAAAAAAAGATACCCTTTATTTTTTTTGGCATTAAATGCTGGAAAAGATGGAGGGATAATGCCAGTCGTTTTAAATGCAGCGAATGAAGTAGCACAAGATATGTTTATTAGAGGTGAAATAAGTTTTATGGACATTTACAATATAGTCGATGATGCTCTAAACAGGTATGAAAATATTTCAAACCCTGATTTAGAAACAATTTTAAAGATAAACAACGAAATAACGAAAGGTAAATAAAATTTATTATGGCAAATGTAACCATTTTAGGTGGAGGTAGCTGGGGGCTAGCTATGGCACTTTTATTACGTCAAAAAAAACATAGCGTTAGAGTTTGGGAATATAATCCTCAAAATGTATTAAAACTACAGAAGGAAAGAAAAAATGAGGATTTTCTAAAAGGAGTACAGTTTCCTGAAGACATATTTTTTACAAATAACATTTCAGAGGCTTTTTCTTGTGAGACCGAAATATTGGTTTTGGCTGTCCCTTCTACTTTTTTGAGGAAAACTATAAAGATGATTTCTTTTCCTATAAACCCATCTTTTGTAAATGTCAAAGCTATCGTCAGCCTTGTAAAAGGATTAGAAGAAAACTCGTTAAAAAGAATGTCTGTCGTGATATCAGAAGAAATGCCCCTCTATTGCAAAAACATGATAGTTGCTCTGTCCGGTCCCAGTCATGCAGAAGAAGTGTCAAATGGAATACCAACCCTTGTAGTAGTTGCCGGTGAAAATAATAATGTCCTAGAATATGTTCAAAATGAATTTAGCAATTCTTTTTTTAGGGTTTACACAACATCAGATATCATCGGTGTAGAAATAGGAGCAGCCGTAAAAAATATCATTTCGATTGCTGCAGGAGTCGTTTCTGGACTTGGCTTTGGAGATAACACAATGGGGGCTCTTTTGACCAGAGGATTGGCTGAAATAAAGAGACTAGGCTGTGCACTAAATGCTGAGCCTGAAACTTTTTCAGGCTTGTCAGGTATTGGTGATTTAATTACTACTGCTATTTCAACGCATAGCAGAAATAGGTATGTCGGTTATCAGCTGGGTAAGGGGAAAAAATTAAATGAAATTTTACAAGAAATGGTGATGATTGCTGAAGGTGTTGTTACCACAAAAAACATCAGAGAGTTAAAAGAGAAGCTCAACATTTCGATGCCTATAACTGAAGAGATGTATCAATTGCTGTTCAACGACAAAGAGCCGTCCAAAGCCTTATTTGATCTAATGAATAGAGAGTTAAAAAATGAGATTGAGATATAATGAGAGGTCATTGCATAGAGTCCAAATTCTGTGGCATCAATCTCTGATATTTGTATAATTATAAAACAATTTGCAATATACATTAAAAAATCGCTTGACAAAAATATGTGCTTAAAATTTTATGGCGAGGATAAGAATAATATTTTAAAAAGGAGGCACGATGAAAAGAATTTTAGTCTTTTTCGTACTTTTAGTTTTTGTTTCTGTGTTGCTTGCAGAGCAGCCAGAACAGTTTGAGCTTGAATTCCGTAGTTTTTATGTACCACCTACTAGTGTTACAGATTTTACATTATTTGACTACATGCATGGTGGATATACAGGATATCCCATAAGAATTCAAGAAGACAACATTGATGGACAGGGTGTATATTTTACCTACATGAGAGAAGAGGCTGGAAGACCCCGATTTCAAAACTGGGCGTTTTTTGCCATGGATGGTGAGCTCAAAGAGAGAGACAAAGAGGTCAATCCAAACTCTTCCACTCATAGAGAAGGTTATGGCTCACTAGCGATAGACCCTGTAACAGGCAATCCTATTTTTGCTTGGCATGCAGCACCATACGACATCAGTCCCCCCAGTGAGGCAGTTTTGAACACTTATTTTGCGTGGGATTCATTTGATTGGTTTAATGAGCCCGGACTAGCATGGGCTGATTATTCTATTCTGAGTAACAATGTCGAAAGACCACCAGCTCAAAGGTGGGAGTTTATTTGGCCTATAGTGTATGTTGGTCCATCTCCTATGCCTGACAGACGTAGAGTATACATCTTTCATAGCAATGGAGGAGATAGCATGACAGGAGGACAATCTTCTAATATCATGCTAATATACGCAGATTTTCGTACAGAAGACTTTGCTGGGCAAACAGACTTGATAGTTTGGACAGAGAAAACAGTAGAGTATCTTGAAAAACTTCACAATTGGAGAGCATCTGATGATGGATTTGTACAAGTTTTCCGTTCATACGCAGTAGGTCAGAGTGGCAATGCGATTGGAAAAGTAGCTATAGCAGGTCAGTTGTATGGTACAGGGACAGAAGAATGGGGTGATTTTATAGGGCACCCAGATCACGATTATATAGTATTGTACAACAATAACTATGGTGAAGGTGATTTTGCTGAGTTTCCTTTCTTTATGGAACATCGAGTTGACAACCCTGCACCACTAAAGTTTAACCCCACAGAGGTAGCTGGTTTACCTGCAAATACTCAAGCAGATATCGCTTCGTGGGAAACATTTCGTCTATTTACAGGTGGAACAGGAGGTGATTTAGTCACTTCTCATTTTATGGGAACAGAGAGAGTAAACAACAAAACTTTAGCATTTGATGAAAGTGGAAACCTATTAATACCTAGCTTTTACTTTTTTGGTCACAACACCATTAGTCAGGAGCCCGGATCTTGGTATCCTTTTGATATAGGACAATCAATTCATGTATTCAAATTTAATCCTGATACTGCAAAGATGACAATAGCACATGTAGCTCCATACTATAAATTTGAAGCAAAAGACTATGTTCCGTTTTTCTTTGATACCACTGGTGATGGTTTTGTAGATATAAATCCTGCTCCTGATGGTAGTCTAGCTCATATTGCTCCAAACAATTATCCTATACCTCATCATGCAAAGAGAGACATCGATTTTCATTACAACGGCATGAGATTGACTCAGGTAAACAACGGTGTCGTGGCTATGATGTGGATGGATAGCTTTAAAGCCACTGAAAACTATGAAGATCCTACTCAATATACTGAATGGAATGCTGTGACCGAAATCATGGTTTCTATTTCAGTTGACTCTGGAGAAACATGGTCAAAACCTTTTAGTCTGAATTACAATGATTTCCCTGAAATGTCATCTCGTGAAAACAGTGTTTCTGCGTTTGTATGGCCAGCTGATAAAATCATCCTTTTAGGCGACGGATATGTCAGACTGTACTTTATGTACACAGACGACTTCTCATGGGGTTCTGGTTCTATTTCACCTCCTTTTGGAACAAACAATGGAGCCGCAGTCAGATTTGCAGCAGCAGATTTTAAAGTGCCAGTTTTAAGCACAGAAAAAACTCCTTCTGTAAAACCGTTATCTATGCTTTCTCAAAATTACCCAAATCCTTTCAACCCTTCGACTACTATAAAATTTAACATCCCTAAAAGTGGAAACGTTAAATTAAGCGTGTACAACGTCAGAGGACAGCTGGTAAATAATTTGATAGATAGCAACATGATAGCTGGAGACCACGCAGTCGTTTGGAATGGTATGGACTCTCAAAACAGGTCAGTTGCGAGTGGTGTTTACTTCTATAGAATCGAAACAGACGGAAAGATTGAAAGTAAAAGAATGGTCTTGATGAAATAAAAAAGTTTTTTATAAAAGAGCTGATAAAAGGGCTCACATAAAAAGATCAAAATATAAAAAAGGGTGCTTCGGCACCCTTTTTTTGTTGGGCGCGGCAGCCATTTGGGCTCCGCTACGGAGTTTTGTTCTCGCCCCCGAGAGATAAACTGGCACCATCCCGTAGGAGTCCTCTCCGAAAAGTAACCTATTTCTGTAGGGAACGCATTCATCCGTTCCTATTCCTGTAGGGAACGCACGACAAACCAGCACCCTCGCCCCAAATCGATAACATCGCCCGATCCGTAGCGGAGCTATGAGGGGCTACGACAAGTCAGTATCCCTGTCACCAATCGACAAAAAGCTAAAATCATTTGACAAAAATGCATTATTTAAATTTACGTCACCATTGTTTTCTGTTTATGAGATGGACAAAAGATAAAGTGATTTTAAAGAAAGGAAGTGTTTGATGCATATAGTAGCCATAATTCCCTCAAGATATGCTTCGGAGAGATTACCCGCAAAGCCATTAAGGTTAATAGCTGGGAAAAGTTTAATACAGAGAGTGTATGATTCTGTGGTTCACACTGAATTGTTTGACAAAGTCATCATCGCCACAGATCATTTGGATATTTTTCGTCATGCAAAAAAATTTAATGCTGATGTTATGATGACGTCATCAGGTCATTTGTCAGGCACTGACCGCGTGGAGGAATGTGCAAAAAAAATTAAAACGGATCTCGTGATAAACATACAGGGCGATGAACCATTTATAACTAAAAAACCTCTTGAATTGTTAATCAATGCTTTTATAGATACAAAAGTGCAAGTCGGTTCAATGATGTGTGAGTTTGAAGATAAAAATGAAGCATTTGATCCAAATATTGTAAAAGTCGTCTGTGATATAAACTCTGATGCTCTATACTTTTCACGATCTGTTATCCCTTTTTACAGGAATACCAGCAAAGATTCCGCAACTATTCCGTATTACAAACACATTGGAGTTTATGCCTATAGACCAGATATTCTCAAAAAATTTGTAATAATGCCCCAAGGAAAACTGGAACAAATAGAAAGATTAGAACAGCTAAGACTACTAGAAAATGGATATAAAATTCGAATGGTCCTGACTGATTATCATGGGATAGGTGTAGACACAGCAGCTGATATAGACAGGGCAGAAAAGTTACTTCTAAAAAAAGTTTATTAATACAAGAATGGGAATACAAGAGTTTGTACCTACATAGGCATAATGGTATGATAGGTAAATTAAAAGAACACAATGTCAGTTTTATTTTATTGTAGACTGATAAACTTGAAACTGATATTTTATACCGATTTCCGTATGAAAAATCTCACTTTGATCTATCAGTTCCCAACCATGTGTATTCACAAAATCAGGTATATGTTTATCTGCTTCAAAAGTATGATATATTTTTGTGATAAAAGCTCTTTTACAATAAGGTAAAAAAAGGTTATATATCATTTCGCCACCGATGATAAATATTTCTTTATCACTGTTTTTAGCTAAGTTTAAAACATCATAAATTTCATGGACGATTTTTGCCCCATCAATTTTATAATCCTTGTTCTTGGTAATGATGATATTTGTTCTATTTTTTAAAGGCTTTTTATTTGGCAAGGATTCAAATGTTTTTCTTCCCATGACGACTATGTTATTTAATGTTTTTTGTTTAAAATATTTCATGTCTTCAGGTATTTTGAGCAGCAGGTCGTTTTTGTACCCAATTGCCCAGTTTTCGTCTACTGCAACTATCAAATGAAGATTTTTATATTGTGTCTGCTTTGGGATAGGAGCGACAATATCACTTGTTTTGAGAAATTCATTTTCTAATAGAGCTCCTTTTAGAGTCCAGCCTACAGCATCTATTATTTTTACATTTACAAACTTGTGTAACAAGCTTTCATTTCCTTTAAACACTGTGATTTTGAAGTCTCTTGTCTTTCCTGACATTTCTGTAACATCTTTTTTACTTACACTTTCGACATAAATCTCTTCGTGAGCCCCTATTCTATTTTTATATTTTTGAGTTGTGATTTCTGTCTGCATATCAATCAACCTTTTTAATCTATCCAGTCTTATTTCCTCAGGTACTGATTTTTCAAAATCCACAGCTTTTGTGCCACTTCTTTCTGAGTATTTAAACATGTATGCAAAGTCAAATTTGATTTCTTTCATCAGATTTAATGTATCTATAAACTGCTCTTCTGTTTCACTGGGAAACCCGGCTATCACATCAGTAGTTATTGCTATATCTGGTATACTATTTCGTAACTTTTGGATCAATTCTAAATAATGCTGCGCCGTATATTTTCTGTTCATTTTTGATAATATAGCATTATTTCCAGATTGTAAAGGCAGGTGTATGTGCTCACAAACTTTTTCACAGTTTGCCATGACCTCAATAAGCTTGTCAGAGAGATCTTTTGGGTGTGATGTAACAAACCTCAATCTTTTTATTGTATCTATTTTATTAGCTTTTACCAATAAATCTGGGAAATCAAAATTTTCAAAAGTATACGAATTTACATTTTGTCCCAAAAGTGTGATTTCGTATGCCCCTGCCTTGCCTGCCATTTCTATTTCATTTAATATTTCTTTTATTGGTCTACTTCTTTCTCGCCCTCTAGTAAAAGGAACAATACAATAAGTGCAAAAATTATTACAACCTCTCATAATAGTAATAAAAGCGTTTAAGGAGTTTGAGCGTAGAGGATATAAATCTGTGTAGTTTTCAAAATGATTGAGGGCAGTGTTTTCAATAAAATCGTTTTTATCAATACACAGATCAATAATCTGAGGTAAATGGCAATATTGGTCTACACCTACAACGAAATCAAGCTTTTTGTTTATTTTAGATAGTTCCTTTCCAAGTCTCTGAGCCATACAGCCGACGACACCTATTATTATTGAATTATTTATAACAGTTTTTGTGTTTGGACACTCTATACTGCATGACTCACTAGTAAATGTTTTAAAATTTTTTCTAGCTACTTCACTAGAAATTCTCCCGATAACTCTACTTTCTGCATTTTCCCTGACGGAGCAAGTGTTAAAGATTATTATTTGAGCCTCATTTATATTTTCTGTGGGAGTATGTCCAGCATTTATTAATATAGATGAAATTAATTCACTATCAGCAACATTCATTTGGCAACCATACGTTTCTATGATGAATTTCATTTAATACTCACTAGCTATGTATTAATAATACAGGTTTTCTATGTCGTTTTTTTTTATCACTATCCCCTCATAATAAAAATCTAAAATCTCTATAAAACTATGTCCTTGGAGAGCTCTTGCTATAGCACCTATTTGACACATGCCTACTCCATGACCATACCCATTGCCTATAAATTTTATATTATTATTATTTCTTTCTATAAAGAACAAGCTAGAAGGGAGCTCAAACGTATTTCGCAGCTTATATTGCCCAGTAATAAATATGTTTTCAGAAACCGATTTTATCATCACTTCCTCCACTCTCATTGATGAATTTGTTTTAGTTATTTGAATATCAATTATATTTTTCAAAGATAATAAATTTTGTAGCTCAGTTATAGTGAAATCTTTTTCCCAATTTAAATTTTTTTGACTCCAAAGGGGTATCAACCTCACATCGACACATACATTGTCAATCTTTGACATCAAATAATCATGATTTGTCAGCCATAAATTTGTGGATGTTTCACTGATACCTCCACAAAATGATGAATAATATGCTTCAATAGGCGTGTTATCATGAAACATGATCATTCCTTTTGTATCTAAAACTGCTTTTTGGGATTGTGGGGTCTGGCCTACCAAGCCTTTATATACCTGACAATGCACACTGCTGCATAAATCATAGCCATCGACAGCATGTACATTTTGTTTTACTTTGGCTATAGTATACGTTCTCGTAGCTACAGCTTGAGCTTTTTGAGATTCAATAGGTGCATTGCCACCTATTTCTGGAGCGATCACACCAGAAACATAGTCTTCTAAACCTATTCTATTGATCACTCTGATTAGTTGTCCGGGCAAGGAGTAAAGTAGGATAGCACCAGCTAACGAAACCTCGTTTATTGCCATAGGTGAGTCTGAAAGTATTAAAACAGGAGATTCATATTCCATTTCATTTATTATGATTATATTATTAATGGAGCTTATGTTTAAGTAGCGGACGCTGACTCTAGATTCATCTGAATCTGAAGAAATATTGTAAAAAGATGATTCAGAAGTGACAACGAGCTCACTTTGGTCAAAGATAAATATATTTAATAAAAAATCATCACCAGCATATAATGCGATAAATAGTATCGAAAAAGTTACTAATAGAAAAGTCTTTTTGACTAAACAATTCATCGACTACATTCTCCGAGTTCTATTATTTTATTCACTTTTTGTTTTGCCGTAAAGTTTTTTCATTTGATACTCTATCTCATTATCTTCTATTTTTTTGAAAAGTGGCTCAAACTCGTTTACAATAAACCGCTTGGGAGTATTGAATATATCTTTCCAAAATACTTCAGGAGATATAGCTTGCTCAATATCTAAAAACATCATCCTTAGTCTTTTCATGCTTTTTGGCATGATAGGAGAAAACACAATGCTGATCACTCGTAATAGCTCGGCACAATTAAAGAGAATTTTTTCTGCTTTTTTAGGGTCTTCTTTGGCAACTTGCCAAGGTTTTTGCTCATCAAAATATCTGTTGCCCTCTCTGGCCAAATCAATAATCAATTTGACTGCTTTACGTACTTTAAATTCAGAATATGCGCAGTGTATTTCATTTATGATATTTTGATCCCACCATGTATCATTTTGTTTGCTAAAGTCATCTGAAAGCGACAATTCCCCAGCAAAACTTTTTTTTGCAAAAACAAATATTCTGTGTGCAAAGTTTCCGAGCACGTTTGCTAGACAATTATTCACCAAACTCTGAAATTCTTTCCATGAAAAATCTGCATCTTTAGTCTCGGGAGCATTTACCGCGAGGGCAAATCGTAAGAGATCTCCATCAAAGTCTTTCACAAAGTCTTCCACCCAAATAGCCCAATCTCTACTAGTAGATATTTTTTCGCCTTCTAATGTCAAGTACTCATTGGCTGGAATATCCCATGGTAAAACAAAGTCTTTGTCTTGCCCCATCAAAAGAGCTGGCCATATGATAGCATGAAAAGGGATATTATCTTTTCCAATAAAGTGGACAAGTTTTGTTTTTTTATCAAACCAATACTCTTGCCATTTTTCAGGTGACCATTCTATAGTAGACGATATATAGCCTATAGGTGCATCAAACCATACATAAAGCACCTTACCAGCTGCGTTTTCTAGCGGGACAGGAACGCCCCAGTTTATATCTCGAGTGATTGACCTTTCTAAAAGCCCATCATCTATCCAGTTTAATATGAAGTTTTTTACATTATCTTTCCAATTTTCTTTACTCTCAAGCCACTTTCTAAGTGGTTTTGAAAAAGAAGGCAAGTCGATAAACCAGTGCATTGTTTCTTTTACAATAGGTGTATTGCCACATAATTTACAGATAGGGTCTTTTAATAAAATAGCGTCTATCAATTTTCCGCAAGCATCACATTGGTCACCTCTGGCTTTCTGAGCTAGACAGTGGGGACATTCCCCTTCCACATACCTATCAGGCAAAAATCTTTTGTCATTTTCGCAAAATTGCTGCTTGGTCATATGAGGGTTTATCTTATTATTTTTTAACAAGGTTAGAAAGAAATCTTGTGCTAAATCATGGTGAACTGCCCTTGATGTACCAGAGAAATTGTCAAAATTTATGTGGACAGCATCAAAGCTCGCTTTTATACTATTATGATAGACGTCTACAATCTCTTGCGGAGTTTTTTTTTCAGCTTCTGCTTTGATTGAAATGGGTGCACCATGCTCATCAGTTCCACATATGTAGATCACATTTTCATTACATAGTTTCAAAAATCTCACATATATATCAGCAGGTAAATAAGCTCCTGCTAGATGACCAATATGTAGTTTACCGTTTGCATATGGTAAAGCACTTGTTACTATATATTTATCCAATTATTTTACCCCTTTATGTATTTATTAATAATCCTTTTTAAAACATCCATTCCAAATGGTTTATCGATTACCTCCAGAAACCCCATGTCTTGATATTTTGATATATCAGATTTCACATACATGCCTGTTGCTAATATAGGAATAAAATCGTCGTCTATGCTTTTCAGAAGGTTTAAAATTTCTACTCCACTGCTATCGGGTATGTTGTAGTCAATGAGAGCCATTGCTATTTCGTCATGATGTGATTTGAAACACTTTTCGGCTTCATTATAGGATGTAGCAGTAAAGGCAACAAAGCCCAATATTTCTACCATTTCTTTTGTTACTTCACAGATGAGCTCTTCATCATCAACTATTAAAATTTTACTCTTCATGTTATCTCCTAAACAAACATCAAAAATGTCTCCTTATGAAGTGAGGCATTCTCCTATACATTGTAAAACATTAGCCGCATCATTCTGTACAATAACCACTTGAACTCCTATACCTTGGTTCTTGATTGAGAGAGACTCTTTGCATGAGTTTTTTATATTACTGTACAAGTTCCTCAAAAAATCAATATCCCGGTTAATTCGGTAACCCAGAATATTGATTATAGCATATTCTTTGTCTTCAAAACTAAAGGTTATTTCAAAATCGTGTAATTCATTTATAAATTTTTCTTTGTATTTTTTTTCAATATAAAATATAGCGGAGGCAGAATCCGCAAGTTTTGATTCGGGAGTAAAAATTTCCCAGTCAAATATTTCAGTTTGGAAAGGTGGCAATGTTGTATTGGTAATATTTGTTTTAAATAAAATAACATTTTCTTTACAGGATATTGTTTTTATTATAGGTTTCTCTATAAATTCATTTTCTGATGTGTTTATTTCAGTTTCGTTTCCAATCATAGTTCCTCCTTTGTAATCTATTGATGATTTTATTTCTATAGGTATCGCATATTTATATGCAAATTCAGTAGCTCTAGAGTGCAATATTTTTGATCCTGTCAATGACATATAAAGCATTTCTTCATATGACAGGTTATCCATTTTTTTAAATTTTTGGATGTCATGGTTGCACAGATATGAGCTCACGATTTTGGGGTCTACCTGATAAACGCCGTCGACATCAGTAAATATTTCACATTTTTTAGCCTTTAAAAAACTAGCTAGTGCTACTGCTGTTGTATCAGAACCACCTCTGCCCAAAGTCGTGATCTCTTTTTCGTAGCTCACTCCTTGGAAACCTGCTACAATAACAATTTTTCCTTTGCTTAACTCTTTAAATATTCTAAAAGCATTTATTGTCATTATTTTTGCATTCCCGTGTGAATTGTTTGTGATAATGCCACTTTGTGAGCCTGTAAAAGATATAGATTGAATATCCAATTTTTGTAGAGAAAGTGATAACAATGCCATGGTTACTCTTTCACCTGCAGTCAAAAGCATGTCCATTTCCCTTTGATTTGGGGTTTTGGTTATTTCATATGCTAGAGAAAATAACGAATCTGTAGTTTTACCCATAGCTGAAACTACTACTACAATGCCATCTCCTTTTTGTTTTTCAGATGCTAAATGCTTTGCAATCTTTGATATTTTTTCTATAGATTCTACAGAAGTTCCACCGAATTTTTTGACCACAATACTCATGCTCTTATCCCTTATCGCAGTCACACATCTTTGATTGCTATTGACGGTTGGGAATAGTCACCACAGTATCGATTTATCTCAATTTTCATATTATCGATCAATCTTGTTTTGCCTATTTTGACAGCGATTAAAATTCTGGAATCTTTATCTAAAAAATCCACTGCTTCAAAAGACTGCTCATTAATAAAAGCGATATATTCGATAGAAATATGGTCAGTTTCATTGGTACTAGATGGAGGGGTGGTATTTTGAATCAGCTTGATCATTTCTTTTTTGATTACACGAGTGTCGCATTCACCTTTATTGTACAGCTCGAGAGCAAGTAAAAGGGCTTTGTGCAAACATAATGCATGTTGCCTCTGTTCGTTTAAAAGATACACATTTCTTGAGCTCATTGCCAAACCATCATTTTCTCGGATAATATGACAACGAACTATTTTTGTCTGCAAATTTAAGTCTCGCAACATTTGTTCTAGAATATAAACTTGTTGAAAATCTTTTTCTCCCATATACATAAAGTTTGGCTTGATGATATTTACTAATTTATTGACAATGGTCGCGACTCCCTTAAAATGACCAGTTCTAGACTCTCCACAATATAAATTACTGATTTTTTCTATTTCGACAAAGGTCTTAAATCCAGATGGGTACATTTCATCATAATCTGGATGAAATACCACATCGACATTGTAATCAGATAATAGTTTTATATCCCTGTCGAGATCTCTGGGATATCTAGCAAAATCTTCATTGATTCCAAACTGTTTGGGATTGACAAATATACTGACAACAGTAGTGTGGCATTCTGCCGTAGACCTTTTTACAAGGCTTAGATGCCCTGTGTGCAAAAAGCCCATTGTCGGGACAAAACCTATCAATGACTTTGTGGCGTTTGGCATTAGACTAGTGCCTTTATGCACATTGCTCTCAGTCCTGTTCATTAAAAAACTCTTTAAATCAGAGATTGCACGAATGACAACAGGCATTTGATTTAGTCACCCTCTTTTTTGAAACATTTGTTATTGTGTTCTACGGATATGATTTTGGGTTTATGCTCATGTATCTGCTTTTCATTCAAATATGCATAGCTGACGATGATCACTTCATCACCTACATGCACCAGCCTTGCTGCTGCTCCATTGATTCCAATAATACCTGAACCTTTTTCACCCTCGATGACATAAGTCTCAAAGCGGTTTCCATTTTGAATGTCAAAGACTTCTACCTTTTCATAAGCTTTTATATCTACGGCATCCATCATGTCTTTATCAATAGTGATACTACCTACATAATACAAGTCTGTTTGGGTGATAGTAGCCCTATGTATTTTACTATTTAAAAAACTCCTCAGCATTATGCACTCCTTTCAAAAATCGATGACATTTTTATATCTAATAGTATTTTGTAAACAAAAAATTTTATTTATTATAAAAAAAAATCAATGCTTATATTTCTTTACATTTATAACAGTTTATTTATCATGCAGTTAATTTATTACAGATCGGTATTTGTTGAGCAATGTTTCGGAAACTAGTTCTTTTCGAAATGATTTTATTTTCCAAAGGAGAGGGATTTTCATTGGTGATCGGCACCATCCCATAGGAGTCCTCTCCGAAAAGTCGAAAAATAACCCATTTCTGTAGGGAACGCATTTATTCGTTCCTTATATATTCTTGATACATAATATGTTACGTAGCGGCGATCCAATTCCCCTCTTCGGAGGGGTGGCTGCGAAGCAGACGGGGTGGTGGCTACGACAAATCAGCATCCCCGCCCAAAATCGATAACATCGCCCGATCCGTAGCGGAGATCTCCGATCTACGACAAAAATCAGCACCCCCGCCCAAAATCGATAACATCGCCCGATCCGTAGCGGAGATCTCCGATCTACGACAAATCAGCATCCCCGCCCAAAATTGATAACATCGCCCGATACCGTAGCGAAGATCTCCGATCTACGACAAATCAGCATCCCCGTAGCAGCAATTTCCAGTCGAGAAACTCGCACCCAATCTAGTTTTCTGATAACTTCCCTGTACGGCTCCTGTACCGATCCCTAAAATAAGCAGGATAGAAGCGGGAAAAGCACAAGAGGGTACGACACTTTGTCGTTGATGTCACGTTTCGACTAAATTCCAATCGCCAAATGCCGAAGGCATCGGTCGTTTAATAGGGCGTGGGACGATAAAACAAATCAGCACACTCGCCCCAAATTGATAAAACGTATGCATAGTTCTATAATCACAAAAAATATCAATAAAAATTCATTATTACAGGGTATTACAATCTATTTTACATATTTCTCATATTTCTCATATTTCTCATATTTTTGTTGACAAAAAACTATGAAAAAAATAATGTTCTAAATTGTAGGAAATGACCTTTCAGAAGATAGTGTGTTATAGCATTTCCAGATGACATTAATGTAGGGAACGCATTTATTCGTTCCTTATATATTCTTGATACATAATATGTTACGGAACGAATAAATGCGTTCTCTACATTAATATATCATTTAATGACAAATGGGAATACTATAAGGTGGGTATGACAGTACTAGTATTTCGCAAGCTGTTCAAAAGTCACCCGCTATCGTATGAAGAAAGAATAGTAAAAAAAGGAGAATCATTATGATTGTTTTTAAAAAGCAGGTAGTCCCATTTTTTGTATTGTCGTTTTTATTTATGGCATTACTCGTAGTAGGCAATAGTTGCATTCGGATTGTTAAAGAGGTAACTGATTATATTGAAGTGGACAAACTCGGATATTGGAATCGCTCATTGCATTATAATACGACACTTAATTTCAGAGTAAATGGTATCGCAGATGAGGACAAGTTTTATAGCATTGGACCTGGCGGTCTAGTGATACACACAAATTTAGAGACACCTCCTAATACTGATGGTCCAAACACTAACACTCTAGGATATAGCTACAAGCCTGT
>Ga0099364_10003067_pt1 | contig 26249 bp, 23 predicted proteins | sample TergutTh196P3_FD_73070 | JGI IMG/M metagenome (GOLD analysis project Ga0099364, IMG submission 73070) | Microcerotermes parvus P3 segment gut microbial communities from Pointe-Noire, Republic of the Congo - Th196 P3 | ecosystem: Host-associated > Arthropoda: Insects > Digestive system > Gut ...
CGGATAATACCTACGTCAACGGCGTGCAGTATGCCAAAAAAGCAGAGTTTACGCTAGTTGCAGGTGATCAGGTTTGGCATGGGGCAACGGCTAAGAAAGCGGCGAGTGCGAAGCAGACGGTGGGGTAAAATAGAAACGCTGAGGGGCTGTGCTGGAAGGGCGTTTTGCGGTTGTTCACAGCCCCTGTTCACATCCGCCTAAAAGGAATGTACAAACAGAACACTTTATGATACAATGGAGCGATGAGGAAGCAAACAATAGATGAAGCTCGTCGTTGCCCTTTATGCAGGCTGGGTAGAAAACCAAATAAACAAGGGTAAAAATCGTTCGGGGACACAACGCTGTATGTCTAAGGAGTGCGGCGTTGCTTACACCAAAGAACCGAAAAAGAGAGAGTATTCCGAAGAAACCAAAAAACTCGCAATGAAAATGTTTTATTCCGGTGTGAACGGACGAGCTGTGGGCAAAGTTTTGGGCATGAGCAAAGCAAATGTATACAACTGGATTAAAAAAAACGGCTCAAATCCTTGAACCTAATTACCGATATTTAGAACTTTATTGGTTCGTGGATGCGTATAACAGATTTGGTGTTGCAAAAATGAAATTCCGTCAAAATCGTGTCCCTAATTCCCGCGAGTTGGCCTTCTCCGTATTGGACTTCCTGTAATCAGTGCTATTGTCCACTACCAGCCAGCCGGGCTACTTGCATTATTGAGCGGAATAAAGTATACTGGCACTGAGGCGGCAGGTACTAGCAAGGAGGGTATTGAATGACCAAATATGTTTTTGTAACAGGCGGGGTTGTTTCCGGGCTTGGCAAGGGGATTACCGCGGCATCTCTGGGCAGGCTGCTCAAACAGCGGGGGCTGAAGATTACTGCCCAAAAGCTTGACCCATATATGAACATTGACCCTGGAACTATGAGTCCGTTCCAGCATGGCGAGGTATTTGTTACCGATGATGGTGCCGAAACCGATCTTGACTTAGGCCATTACGAGCGTTTTATCGATGAAAATCTAACCCGGCTGAGCAGCCTTACCTCCGGCAGAGTTTATGAGAGCGTGCTGGAACGCGAGCGTGCCGGGGGATACCTTGGCAGCACGGTTCAGGTTATACCTCACGTTACCGAGGAAATCAAAAGCTTTATATATGCCGGGGCAGAAAAAAGCAATGCCGATGTGATGATAACAGAAATAGGCGGAACCACAGGTGATATTGAGAGCCAGCCTTTTTTAGAGGCTATCAGACAAATATCGCTGGAAAAGGGTCAGGGCAGCTGTCTGTTTATTCATGTGACCCTTGTCCCTTTTTTGAAATGCTCCGGCGAGCATAAATCAAAGCCCACACAGCATTCGGTCAAGGAGCTTCGCTCGCTGGGCATTTCTCCAAATATCATCATTACTCGTGCCGATGAACCACTCAGAGGCGGCATCAGGGAGAAAATAGCCCTTTTTTGCAATGTGAAGCCTGATTGTGTCATAGAAAACATGACGCTTCCTTCTCTGTACGAGGCTCCCATTATGCTACACGAAAAAGGCTTAGACAGAGTTGTCTGCCGCGAGCTGAGCCTGGAGGTACCGGACCCTGATTTGAGCGAATGGAGGGAAATGACACAGAAAATCACCAAAAGAAAAACAGACATTAATATTGCAATAGTCGGAAAATATGTGCGGCTGCCTGATGCATATCTTTCAATTATTGAAAGTCTCCGCCATGCAGGCTATGAAACCTCTGCCAACGTCAATATACTCTGGGTTGAGAGTGAATCAGTAACAGAGGAAAACGCAGGTTTGCTGCTTAAGGATGCCGATGGTGTAATTATACCAGGCGGATTTGGTGATAGGGGTGTCGGCGGCAAAATCGCCGCCTGTAGGTATGTCCGGGAAAATAATATTCCTTTTTTAGGCATATGTCTCGGTATGCAGATTGCCGTTGTTGAATTCTCCCGAAATGTCTGCGGGCTTGAAGGGGCGCATTCAGCTGAATTTAATAAAACATCGTTACATACGGTAATTGATATAATGCCCAGCCAGACAGGCATGATAGGCAGCGGTGGCACTATGCGGCTGGGGGCATATTCCTGCAACATCACTCCCGGCTCAATGCTGCATAAGCTATACGGCAAGGAACAAATCAGCGAACGTCACCGCCATCGTTTTGAGCTGAACAATGAGTACAGGGACATTTTAACCCGCAAGGGTCTTGCCGTATGCGGGGAATCCCCTGACGGCGTTTTAGCCGAGGCAATTGAGCTTCCCGGCAAGAGATTTTTTATCGGGGTTCAGTTTCATCCTGAATTCAAGAGCCGCCCCAATAAGCCGCATCCGCTGTTTACCGGGCTTTTGTGTGCGGCAATCCATATGAAAGAAGCTGAAGGCGAATGAATATCAATAAAAACTACATGAATCTTAAAGACAGCTATTTGTTTTCCTCCATAGCCAAGAGGGTCGGGGAGTTTGCCGGTAGAAATCCCGGCAAAGAAATTATACGCCTTGGCATAGGTGATGTTACCCGGCCGCTTGTACCCGCCGTAATACAAGCTATGAGCCGTGCCGTTGACGAGATGGGCAGGGCTGAGACCTTCCGTGGCTACGGAGATGAACAGGGGTATTCATTTCTAAGAAAGGCCATATGCGGATTTTACGCGGCAAAAGGGATCGAGCTGCAGGAGGATGAAGTTTTTGTCAGCGATGGAGCCAAGAGCGACACGGGAAATATCGGTGATATTTTTTCGTCTGTCAATACTGTTTTAATTCCCGACCCGGTTTACCCCGTTTATGTGGACACCAACATCATGGCAGGGCGTGAAATTATCTATATGAAGGGAAACGAGGATAACGGCTTCCTGCCTTTGCCCGAACCCAGGGTAAAAGCCGACATCATATACCTCTGTTCGCCCAATAACCCCACCGGGGCAGTGTATACCAAAGAACAGCTTGGGCTGTGGGTTGATTACGCTATTGAAAATGATGCAGTTATTCTCTTTGACAGTGCATATGATTCCTTTGTTAATGATAAAAATCTGCCTGTGAGCATTTATCAGATAAGCAGGGCAAGAGAGTGTGTGATTGAGTTTGCGTCCTTTTCCAAAACGGCAGGCTTTACCGGGACCCGGTGCGGCTATACGGTGGTTCCTAATGGATTGATCCGTAACGACAGCTCGCTCAATAAGCTTTGGCTGAGGCGGCAGACAACAAAGTTTAACGGTGTGCCGTATATTGTGCAAAGAGGTGCTGAGGCCGTTTTCAGCCCTGAGGGCTTGGCTCAGATTCAAGAAAACATAAATTACTACTTAGAAAACGCAGAAATTATCTCCGGCACCTTGGCAAGACGGGGGATTTGGTTTACCGGGGGGAAAAACTCACCCTATGTCTGGTTTAGATGCCCGGGGAATATGTCGTCTTGGGAGTTTTTTGACTTTTTGTTGGAAAAAGCAAATGTCGTAGGTACTCCCGGAGCCGGATTCGGCGTTGGCGGCGAGGGCTTCTTCCGGTTAAGTTCCTTTGGTAACCGTGAGGATGTAGTTTCAGCTATGGAAAGATTTAAAAGTATTATATAAGAGAGGTTTTTATTATGCAAAAGCAAAAACGTGTAGCCGCAATTCACGACATATCCTGCTTTGGGAGATGTTCGCTGACCGTAGCCCTTCCTGTGCTCTCTGCCGCGGGGATTGAAGCACCGGTTATTCCAACCGCCGTGCTGTCAACTCATACCGGGGGATTCACCGGGTTTACATACCGTGATTTAACAGAGGATATTCGCCCGGTAGTAGATCACTGGATGACGCTTGGGCTTGGTTTTGATGCTGTTTATACTGGTTTTTTGGGTTCAATTGAGCAAATCGGCATTGTAGCGGATTGCTTTGGGTTGCTACGCACCTCCGGCAACCCGCTTGTTGTGGTAGATCCGGTCATGGCTGACCACGGCGAGCTTTACAGCATATTTCCAAAGGGATTCCCCGCTGAAATGTGCAAGCTGTGTGCTATGGCCGATGTTATTGTGCCTAATATCACCGAGGCCTGCCTGTTGCTGGATGCCCCTTACCGTGATGGGAAATTTTCAGAGCCTGAAATTAAAGATATGCTTATTGCCCTCAGCAGGCTTGGTCCACGGCAGGTTGTTATTACCGGGATTAGCTATAATGAAGAAACTCTTGGGTCGGCTTCATATAATGCCGATACCGGAGAGGCTGGGTATGCCTGTGAAGCACTGTATCCCATGTACCACGGAACCGGAGATTTATTCGCGAGCGTACTGACCTCCGCTCTGGTCCAGGGTGTTGGGTTGACCGCTGCCTGCTCCCTTGCCGCGCGGTTTACGGTAGATTCGATTGCGAGAACAACAGCAATGGGGGCAGACAATAGATTTGGGGTTGACTTTGAATATGGCTTGGCAGATCTGCGGGGCTTAATTGCCGGGGCGTTATCTTGTGAAAAATAATGGGCCCGCGGCTGGCTTGGTTGGAATGCACAAAAATGAGGGGGATGAGTTTGTGCATAATTCATCCTAAAGTTCCTTAAGAAACCTGACGATATAAGTAAGTAAGCGGGTATCCGCTGAATAATAAGGGCTGTAAGCCCCCAAAGGAGATGTTTTTAGATGTTAAGGAAAACAAAAACTGCGAGAAAGCTCACCGCGCTGGCCATTGCACTGATGATGGTGCTTGCCATGCTCCCCATTACGAGTATGGCTATCCTTGGAACCGGCGAATACGATGTGCCGGGTCCCGCTGACTTGGTATGGGATTCATGGGAAACTATTGAGGCGAATTTATTAGACGATGAAGAGTCGGAGTCTGATTATCCTCTGCCAATTTCAGTTGACCTATCTCCCCGGTTTCCTGCACCTCGTAGTCAGGGCAGCCAAAACAGCTGTGCATCTTGGTCGGTAGCCTATGCGCTGAAAACCTACCAGGAAGAGGTTGAACGCAACTGGACACCGAATGCAGAGACTCGGATTTTCAGTCCCGCATATGTACATAATCAGATAAAGGTAGGACCAGGTCAAGGTTCTGCGATTAGTGATGCCTTTAGAACGATTGTAGATAAAGGGGTGTGTACCCTTGCTTCTTGGCCGTATAACCCGGGGGATGACTCCACCCAACCCAATTCCGAGCAGAACGCAGAAGCGGCGCAGTATAAGGCGCAAAAATGGAATACCATCAAAGGAATAGATGCTATGAAACGCCGCTTGGCAGATGGGGATGGTATAGCTGTTGCTTTCGAGGTTTACCCATCACTAGATCATCTAAACTATGCCAACCCCATATACAGCAGTACCAAGGGTTCAAGCAGGGGCGGTCATGGCGTTACCCTTGTAGGTTACGACGAACTTAAAGGTGCATTTAAGTTTATAAACTCGTGGGGAACTAATTGGGGGCTAGGCGGCTACGGCTGGGCATCATATGAAATATTGTCCAAGTCAAACGTCTATGGCGCAGAGGTCGGTTATGTGATGGACGATATTACTGAGAGAGCCGGGGAGTTCCAGTATACCGTATCCAACGGCAGGGCTACCATTACGGGCTACACAGGTCCGGGGCGTGACATAACCGTTCCATGGACACTCGGCGGGGCTCCGGTTGATGCCATTAACCCAGGGGTATTTTCTGGACTGTCAAACATCACCATCTACGGCATCTCAGGCTCGGCGATACACGAGTACGCCAAGGCAAATAGCATTCCCTTTGTGCCGTATGGGTATCAGGGCGGTGTATGCGAATGCTGCATTGATTACAAAGATGATATTATCATTGCTTCCAACGGTGTGCCGACCATTAACCTTACAAGAGAAACTATCAGTCTCAATGGCTTTGCCGCTACTAAGCTTGACGTGGGAGATGGAAAAGAAAAGGATGTTGGTGACGTTCTAACCAACCAGGCTAAATTTTCTAAGTTATTTGACAAGGGAATGACCCTTAAGCTGATAAACGCCTCAGGTGCTGAGGTGATATTCCCCAAGATTGATGCCCGCGCCACAATCCCTAAGGCGACAGTCAACTACCTTGTGGGAGAAAACAGACCGAGTGCTTACGGCGACTTTAATGGTCAGTGGGTTGTAGCTGAGAAAAATGCCTCAGCCGCACTCAAGCAAGACGGCAATGGGAATCCCATACAAATCGGTGCCGCAATACTTAACGAAAAAGGCAAGCCGGGCAAGACCGTCAATGAATCTGGTTGGGGGGAGTTTTACCCCGGAGAGACTAGTGGTGTTTGCATTAGACCGATTAGCATTGTCAAGGGCAAACCCAAGGTAACTAAAACCACATTTTTCTACAGGGCTGCACCTAAAGGCGCGCCGAACTACGCAGCGGCAAGCAAAATGAAGAAAATCGCGCCTACAAGCCAGCAAAAACCCCCCGGCTATAAAATTGACAAGAAGAACATTGTTAAATACAAGGCAAATACTTGGGTGAGGACTATGAATAGCTCAGGCGGTGTTTTATCAACCTCCCTAATGGTGGATAAAGGAGAATTGGCGGCAACCACTAGCAGAAGGTATGAGCTATGGATGCCCGCCACGGCAAAGAAAGCAGCCTCTGCCCCAAAGGTGCTTCAACGGTAGGCCTAACAGCCTCATTTTCCGGCAAGCCGGAAAATGAGGCTGTTTTTAAGATTGAATCACTTAAGATAAGCCGCGTTGCTTGCCGGAATTTGCCCGACACATACCAATTGGAAAAAAACCTTGCTTTTGCCTCTGGCATATGATATTATCTAATCCTGAGGGAGGTGATTTTTCTTTGAGGGGAACACCGAGAAGCGAACGGACTCATATTGGCTTTTTCGGAAGGGCGAATACCGGCAAATCCAGTTTAATCAATGCATTGGCAAATCAAGATGTTTCTATAGTATCATCACTGCCGGGAACAACCACCGATCCGGTGGTCAAGGCGATGGAGATTTTACCTGCCGGACCGGTTCTGCTGCTGGATACCGCCGGATTTGACGATGAGAGCGACTTGGGTATGCAGCGTGTGGCAAAAACAAGGAGGGTTTTAGATCAATCCGATATAGCGGTGCTTGTCTGTGAGGCGGATTTGTCTCCCGGAAGGACTGAAAGGGAGCTTTTGGATCAAATCAAGGATAAGGGAATTACACTGATAATAGCCCTCAATAAAGCAGACCTAGGCCAGGGAGGCTACGATAATTGGCATAAAATAGCAAGTCAGTGTTCCGCAGAGCTTATTCTTACCGATGCGGTAAATAAAACAGGGGTAGAAAAGCTTAAAGAACTCCTGGCTAGGGCAACCCCAACAGAAAACTCTCCGTATTTAGTGTGTGATTTAATACCGTCCGGGAGCCTGTGTGTGCTTATTGTTCCAATTGATGCCGCCGCCCCTAAGGGCAGATTGATTTTGCCCCAGCAACAGGTTATCAGGGATTTAATAGAAAACGGCTCCGGTGCGCTGGTTGTTAATGAAACCGAGTATTGCCAAATGATGAAAAAACTAAAAAAACCCCCGGCATTAGTGATTGCTGACTCACAGGCGTTCGGGTTTGCGGCCCGGAACACACCGGATGAGGTTCCTCTTACTTCTTTTTCTATCCTGTTTGCGCGATATAAGGGTGAGCTTGATTTCCTGGCTAAAGGGGTGCGCACAGTTGAAGCATTAGAGCAGGGGGATAAGCTTTTAATCTGTGAAGGGTGTACTCACCACAGACAGTGCGATGATATAGGCTCGGTGAAAATCCCGCGCTGGCTTGAGGCACATACAGGAAAAAGCTTTGAGTATTCATTTACAAGCGGCACAGGCTTTCCTGATGATATTTCCGGGTATAAGCTGATTATCCACTGCGGCGGGTGCATGCTCACCCGCAATGAAATGACACGCCGCCTCGAATTAGCGGAGAATGCCGGGGTACCGGTTGTCAATTATGGTATTTTAATAGCGCATATGAACGGAATTTTGAATAGGGCACTGAGTCCGCTCGGGCGGTAGTCTGAACTCAAGGCTAATAGTCAGAGAGAGGTTTTTTTGTTGGGAAACGTGTATTTTGAGCATATGATACGGCGTAAAATGGGTGTCCAAGGGGTTTTTCTGCGTGTTTTAATTATCATTGGGGCTGTAATTCTTCTCTTAATCCCCTTTGCCATTGGCATACTCCAGTTGTTGCCCGTGGTTGCCGTTGCGGCGATATTCGGTGCGAAAAATTTGTTTAGCCGTTTTGACTATGAATTTGAGTATATTATTACAAACAGCGAGATGGACGTTGACAGAATCATGGGCAAAAAGAGCCGCAAACGCCTTTTAACGGTTGATTGCCGTTCGTTTGAGATTTTGGCACCCTATCGCATTGAGCATATTGTAAAATATGAACAGGAAAACATTGTCCGGCGCATTGATGCCTCATCCTCGCCAGATTCCCCCGATAGGTACTTTGCCCTCTTTCCCGACAAATCCGGAGGCAAGCCCGGGGGGATGGTAATGCTGGTTTTTGAACCGAATGAGCGCATGATGGATGCTTTCCATACGTATGCAGCTAAGAAAATTATGAAAAGGTAGTTTTTTATGGACGTGCAAATTATGCCAGCCGCCTTTCTCTGCGTGTGAAATTTCTGCACTCCTCCCGCCGTTCCTGCTCCCTTGATAAAAAAACAATTGCATATTTCCATGAGGTATGATAGAATGTGGTTCAAGCTCCTTGTTTTTACAAGAGAATGACCTGTGACGCTTGGTGTTTTGTCTATTGGGCGGTATATATTTATAAAAAGGAGAGTAGGTTATTATGAGGGAAATTTTAGTAGAAGGCTCGGCGCGTCATATTCATGTGACGCAAGAGCATTTGGAGATTTTATTCGGCAAGGGTGCCAAATTAAACAACAAACGTGAATTAAGCCAGCCGGGTCAGTATTTAACAGAAGAGAAGGTTAGGCTCGAAGGTCCCCGGGGAGGTATTGACAGGGTATCAATACTAGGTCCCTGCCGGCCCGAAACGCAAGCTGAAATTTCCATGACCGATGCCCGGACGTTAGGGCTGAACCCGCCTGTGCGGATGAGCGGGGATCTGATAGGCAGCGAGCATGTAAAGATTATCGGACCCGCCGGAAGCGTAGAGCTGAAACAGGGCTGTATGGTTGCCCAGCGGCACATACACGTAACTCCTGCCGAAGCAGAAGCATTGGGGCTTGCCGGGCATGATACCGTAAGCCTGACCGTAGGGGGAGAACGAGGAGTAACCTTTCACAATGTTGTGGTTAGAATACACGGTAGCTTTTCCGCCGCCGCCCATCTTGATTATGACGAGGTGAACGCCGCCGGGGTGTCCGGTAGCGTAATGGGGACAATAACGATTGACTAAGGATGTGTTGATATGCCCATAAGAAAAAAAACCGATGCCGGAAAAAACGCTTCTGGAAGAAAGAAAACCACCGATAAGGCGGTGAAGTCCGTGTCCGGATCTGCCGACAAGCATGAGGCGGCGGGGGTTCCCGGGAGGATTGTTCAAGCTGATTATCCCGGCTTGGATATAGAAAAGCATCTGTATTTTTTCCATGCGGGGTCCGATTGCCGTGCATATGAATTTCTAGGAGCCCACCCGGCGGAACGCGATGGCGTAAAGGGTACTGCATTTCGTGTATGGGCACCTGACGCGCAGGTTGTTTCCGTAATAGGCGACTTCAACCAATGGAAGCATGGAGCCAATGCCTTGGAGAAAATTTCAGTAGGCGTGTGGGCTTGCTTTGTACCAGGGCTTGCCGAATATGATGCTTACAAATATGCCGTAATCGGAAAAGACGGCAACACTCGCGAAAAATCTGACCCATATGCCTTCCATGCCGAGTTGCGCCCAAAGACAGCCTCCAAGATATATGAGATTTCGGGGTATCGCTGGAACGACCAGGATTGGCAAAAAAACTTATCTAAAAACGAAAGTCCCTTTGACAAGCCGATAAACATCTATGAAATGCACTTAGCCTCCTGGCGCCGCAGGGATGGCGGGGGTATTCTCTCATATGCCGAGATTGCCGGGTTGCTTATTCCCTACCTGAAGGAGATGGGCTATACCCATGTTGAAATTATGCCGGTGATGGAACACCCGCTGGATGCTTCATGGGGATATCAAATTACCGGATACTTTGCTGCATCTAGCCGTTTTGGTACGCCTAAAGAGCTTATGGCACTGATCGATGGATGCCACCAGGCAGGTATAGGCGTTATTTTAGACTGGGTTCCGGCACACTTTCCCAAAGACGGTCATGGTTTGATTGACTTTGACGGCGGGGCGTGCTACGAATATTCCGACCCTGAACGCAGGGAGCATCCTGACTGGGGTACGAGGATTTTTGACTATGGACGCAACGAGACGATCAGTTTTCTTATGTCCTCGGCCGTATTCTGGCTTGACTTATTTCACGCAGATGGACTCCGGGTGGATGCTGTTGCCAGTATGCTCTATCTTGATTACGGCAAAAACAATGGAGGTCCGCGCAATATCTATGGAGGCAATGAAAATTTAGAGGCAATTGAATTCTTGAAAAAAACAAACGAGCAGGTTTTCGCGGCATTTCCCCATACCCTTATGATTGCCGAGGAATCCACCGACTGGCCAATGGTCACCAAGCCCGGATATTCAGGAGGTCTTGGATTTAACTTTAAATGGAACATGGGCTGGATGAACGATACCCTAAGCTACATAAAGCATGACCCAATCAACCGCCAATACCATCACAATCAAATGACATTTTCTATGATGTATGCATTTTCCGAAAACTATATCCTGCCCCTGAGCCACGATGAGGTGGTACACGGCAAATGCTCACTCATTGAAAAAATGCCGGGATATTACGTTGATAAATTTGCCGGCTTGCGTTCATATTTGGCGTACCAAATTGCACACCCAGGCAAAAAAATGACATTTATGGGAGCCGAGTTTGCCCAGTTTATAGAGTGGAACTTCACCCAAAGCCTCGACTGGCATCTATTGGAATATGAGATGCACAAAAAATTTCAAGATTACGTCAGGGAGCTAAACCACTTTTATCTGCGTTGCCCGGCGTTTTGGCAGAGGGATGATTCCTGGGAGGGATTTCAGTGGATTGATGCTGGAGATTATCATCGCAATATCTTATCCTTCCGCAGGATCGACAACAAAGGCAATGAAATCGTGTGCTTGTTCAATTTTTCGCCCATTGACCATAACGGCTTCCGCTTAGGGGTGCCTGCATCAGGGAAATACAGAGAGATTTTTAGCAGTAACCAGGATTCCTTCGGAGGCTGGGGCGCCACCAACGGCGGGGTGATTAAGACCGAAAAAACCCCTTGCAACGACTTAGGCTGGTCGGTTTCCCTCAATCTCCCACCATTTTGCGCCCTGTTCTTAGAAAAAACAGAGTAACGTTCATTTCGTGCTTTTGCGAGGGAATTGTCATTGCTGATAAAGAGAGGTGAGTCTAATGAAAAAAGAATGCATTGCCATGTTGCTGGCAGGAGGGCAGGGAAGCCGGCTGCACGTCCTGACATCTAAGGTGGCAAAGCCTGCCGTTCCCTTTGGCGGCAAATACCGCATTATAGACTTCACTTTGTCAAACTGCGTAAACTCAGGTATTGACACAGTAGGTGTATTAACCCAATATCAACCCCACGAGCTTAATGCCTACATTGGTTCAGGTCACCCCTGGGATCTCGACAGGGTGGACGGCGGGGTGCATATACTACCGCCGTATCTTAAAGACAAGGGCGGCACATGGTACAAGGGTACGGCAAACGCTATTTATCAAAATATGGGGTTCATAGAGAACTATAGCCCTGACTATGTTATCGTCCTGTCTGGCGACCATATTTACAAAATGGACTATTCCCTAATGTTAAACCAGCACAAGCAAACAGGTGCAGACTCTACCATAGCGGTGTTTGACGTAAGTAAAGAGGAAGCCTCACGATTTGGTATTATGAACATAAGGGAAGACGGCACGGTATACGAATTTGATGAAAAACCAAGAGAGCCGAAAAGCACTCTTGCCTCTATGGGTGTGTATATTTTCACTTGGTCTGTTCTGAGGGAATTTTTGATTGCCGATGAGGAAAAGAAATCAAGCAAAAATGATTTCGGCGGCAATATTATTCCGGCAATGCTGTCGGGCGGCAAAAAGCTTTCTGTTTATCGTTTTAACAACTATTGGAAAGATGTTGGCACTATCGTGAGCCTTTGGGAGTCTAACATGGATATGCTGTCAGGTCTTAGCGGTATTAACTTGTTTGACCGCGAATGGAAAATTTATGCCAGAAACTCATCCTCCCCCCCTCATTATGCCGGGGGGAAATCTGTTATTTCTCACTCCCTTGTATCGGAAGGCTGCAATGCTGATGGAGAAATATACAATTCTGTCTTATTCAATGACGTTACCGTACATGAGGACGCTATAGTTAAATATTCCATAGTGATGCCGGGTGCGGTTATTGAAAGCGGCGCGGTAGTCGAATATGCCATTGTTGCGGAAGGCGCGTACATCCGTGCCAATGCTCATATAGGTCAAGGTCCCAAGGATTTTTCCGGTGCTGCCGATGACTGGGGGATAGCCGTGGTCTCGGCAGGTACTGTTATAGGGGAAGGAAAAATCCTTGGTGCTGGGCAAATGGCAGAGGGCGATATGCTGTAAACCTAAAATAGGAGGATATTGAAAAATGCGAAGGATACTCTCGATATTCATTGTAATTGTTATTATGTTGGGATTTATTTTGGTCGGAATGCCGCCATTTGCCCCTAACGCTGCTAATGCGGCCAATGCTGCGGACTTGGCGGTACAAATTGCAAGACTAGGCCTTACTGCCGATGCCTCTGTCCCAAATGTAGTAACTGTCACGGGGTCAGCAATAAGTTCGTCTGTAGGGCTTAATATCAATTCTGATGTAACAGTGAATTGGAAGGCCACGCTTACCGGCTCGGTAACTGCTAATAACTATCTGCTGGTACTGTCCGGGGACGGTATATTTACCCTGGGGGACGGTGGGTACATAAGTTCTTCGGGTGCGGGCGGAACAATGTATATATTAGGTGGAATTACACTGAATGTTGAATACGGAGCCTTAATTGATGCTCCGGGCTCCGGGTCAGCGGTTACAATAGCCGGGGGAACACTTGGCGCAAGCATCAATGTTAGCGGCGGTACGATAAAATCCGTTCCAAGCGGCTACGCGATAAACGATGGATCAGGGATAGCTGCCAGTAACAATAACACCCAGATCAACATTTCAAATGGTCTTGTGGAGGCAGGCTCGGCGTGTGCGGTTCGGTCTACCGGAATTGCTTCCGTTGTTACGGTGACAGGCGGCGAAATCAGGAATGCAGCGGCAAGCAATACAAATTCCGTTATATACATGAACTACGCTCCTGCACCCGATGTTAATTTTGACAATATCATCGTTAAAGGCGGACTCGTCAGAACCATCAACTCAGGGAATCAGAGTTATGTTTTGCAAACGTCACAGGGTGTGCTGATAACGGGCGGAGAGGTAATGGCTCTTGCTGGACGGGGCATCAACCTAGTTGGGATGAACTCAAAGGCCATAGTTACAGGCGGGAGGGTTTCAACAGTCTCCGGCACGGCTATTAGCACGGCTACAACCACCCTTGATGCTGAAAATGCAACTATTGTAATAAGCGGCGGTATTGTTGAGGCAATGGGAACCGGCGTTGCTGTATGTATTATGGGAGAGGGCAGCACCGTCACAGTATCCGGCGGCATTGTTTCGGCAAAGAGCGGGCTTGCTGTTACCGCACCGGGGAGACCTTCCGCAAATTCTGTTATGGTGAACGGCGGGCTGGTATTTGCTTGGGGGAGTGCGATAACCGGTGCCGGCAACGTTATTAACCCTGCCAGTAAACTAAATTCTGCAATTAGCGGAGTTATTGCCGCATGGAACACAACAACAGGCATAGGCACAGACTATTATTATCAAGAAAAGCAAGACGACCTGACAATGCTTCCATCCAACAGTGTTTACTGGGATATAAACCCTGATGCAGGTGTGCCCTTTGACGGAATAACATACGATATGGATAAGTTTTTCGAGCTTAACGTTTCGGTGATCCAAATTTATTATATTTTAACAATTAATGATAGAAATGGGACGACTGTACAAAGCCGCAAGGCGGGCGAGTTGGTAGACGATGTTACAGCCGCACCGGGGGAGGCTATAACAGCAGGGATTAATCCCAGTGTAAATCCGGTTAACGGCAGTATGTTCAAAGAGTGGAAAGCCAGCACCGATGATATAATATTTGAAGACGTTCCCAACCAAACCGCAGTTTTCATCATGCCTGATGAAAATATTACCATAACCGCCCTTTACAGCCCTCGTTATGTGCTAAATGTAATAGGCGGTAGCATAAATAGCGGGGATAGGAATTTTGGAGGATCCGCTTCCTATGGTTATTACGCGCAGGGAGAAAAAATAGGAATAATGGGGAACTCATCCTTTGTGGAATGGACTACGACAACAGTCATGCCCGGGACATTCGATAATCGGCATAGCCAGTCAGCAACGTTCACTATGCCAGGAAATGCCTCAATGATTCAAGGGGTGACAGGAACGTATAGCAGGCCCACATTGCCTGAATGCCAAACAACGGTTGGGAATGGCAGCGGCAAAATTGTAGGTACTACGGGTGGCATAGAATTAGATGCAACGGAATACGCAGGAAGTGCGGGTACAGGTCTGAAAATAAAATCAAAAATACCTGAACTAAACCAAGTATTCAGCCACTGGGAAATAACAAGCATGTCAGGCGGTATGGGGGGTTATTTTGAAAATCCGTATGATCCTGACACAGTGTTTATCATGTTGGAGGAGGTGACAATTGAAGCAATATTTGACACGCTATATACCCTTACCGTCAACGGCGGAGAGGGTATGGGGACGTATAGAGCCGGGGATTTAGTCAATGTCAGAGCCTCCTCGGCAGAGCTGGGTATGAATTTTTTTGTATGGCAAGGCGATATATCGGGGATTGATAACGTTAATTTATCATCTGCCATATTCACCATGCCTGATGATGACGCGGAGATTACGGCAACTTATGAATACATTGATTATACCCTTGAGGTTATAAACGGCAACGACAAAAGCGGGGAGCCGACTCATCACTTTAATGACAATGTAGAAGCCACTGCCAATCTGCCGGAGCCGGGCATGGAGTTTACCGGGTGGGTTGTTATAAGCGGCAATCCAAAGCTCAATGATATTTCAAGGGCGACCTCAGCGTTCACTATGCCAGCTGAAAATGTTATTATTAAGGCTGCTTATGCTGAAATACAGCCGATGGCGTCCCCATCTCCGTCCCCTTCCCTATCCCCTCCGCCGTCTGCCGATAAAAATGAATCGGGCAAAGACAGGGCTAAACCTATTTCCACGCCAAAACCTCCTCCCGGATCCAAGCCTGCATCTGGCTCAACAGATTATCCTGATGATGGCTTGAATGATCGGAGCATTCCGCCCCGCACGAGCGATTATACGGCGTTTCCTTTCCTTGTTGCCGTATTTGTTGCTTCCGCCGGATTTATAGCAGTTGCTTTCAAGCACCGATTCTACAGTCAAAGCGGTATGTTCTAAAACTTAGATTTCTGGGGTAGTATAAATTTGCTCGTACTAGTTGAAGGAGGATTGCCATGAAGGGTTTGCACGGTATTTTATTTGCCTATTCAGAACCACGACTCAAGGAGCTTACCGAACACCGTACCGCCTCCTCTCTGCCGTTTGGTGGGAGATACCGGGTTATTGACTTTATGCTGTCCAGCCTTGTCAATGCCGGGGTCACCGATGTGGGTGTAATTGTAAGGGAAAACTATCAGTCATTGCTTGATCATTTAGAATCGGGCAGAAATTGGGATTTATCGCGCAAAAGAGGTGGATTGCGGTTTTTGCCACCGTTTGGCTACACCAAAAGCATAGGGGATGATCACAGGGAGGGCGTACCCAGGGCTAAGCTTGATCCGGCGGCATACAGAGGCATACTTGATGCTCTATATGGGATTTCAGACTATATCTCACACATACGCCAGGACCATGTTATTTTGGCAGATGGTGATATTATTGCTAATCTGCCGCTTGAAGAAATCTTTGAAAATCACTTGGAGACCGGAGCCGATTTGACCTGTGTATGTACACCTCTCCGTTATGACCGTGATGAAAGGGCTTATTTCAAGCTTGGTAAAAACGGAATTGTAAATGAGGTTTTACTCAATCGTCCCGGAAAAAACTCTGTTGCAGACTTGGGCGTGTATATCATGTCAAAAAACCGTCTCCAAAATATTCTGTCACACTGCGATCAATACGGATATTATCACTTCGCACGGGATGTTTTGCGCAATATGTACCAGCGGATCCGTGTGGCGGGGTATCTTTATGACGGCTTTGCCACCAGGATACAGTCAGTTGAAGACTACTTCAAGCAATCTATGCTCTTACTCAACCCAGAGGTTCGCAATGATTTATTTTCTAAGGAACGGCCCATTAAAACCAAGGTGAGGGACGAACCCTCATCCTATTACGGTCAGGGGAGTAAGGTTCGCAACTGTGTTTTGGCGGATGGGTGTTTTTTGGAGGGAGATGTGAAAAACTGCGTTATTTTCAGAGGAGTGCGGGTAGAATCTGAAGCCGTTGTGCGTGACTGCATTTTAATGCAGGACACCCATGTGCGGCAGGGAGCAAGGATCAATCACATTATCACTGATAAAGAAGTCATAATCAATCCCCGCACCTCTATGTCGGGACACAAATCATACCCGGTCGCCATTGCTAAGGGTTCTATTGTGTAGGTAAAATTATATTGCAGAAGGGGTTTGTTGATATGAAAGTATTATTTATCACGGGAGAGGTAAATCCATTTTCCCAAACAGGGGGCTTGGCGGATGTTTCCGCCTCTCTCCCCAAGGCCTTGGCAAGAAAGAAGATCAGCATCCGTGTCATGTCGCCGCTTTATGGCTCGATTGATGCCGAATGGCGCGCAAAAATGCGTTTTGTCAAGTACATCTACGTTCAATTAGCTTGGCGGAGTGCCTATTGCGGGTTGTTTGAGCTAAAGAAAGACGGCGTAACATATTATTTTATTGACAATGAGTATTACTTTAAACGCGGGGAAATGTACGGCTACTTTGATGAATGCGAACGTTTTGCATTCTTTTCGCGCGCCGCCTCTGCCCTGCTTTGTGAGCTTGACGGATGGCAACCTAGTGTAGTACACTGCAATGACTGGCAGACAGCCTTGGTTCCTGTATACATGCGGAAAATTTATGGGGGCATGCCGGAGTACGATGCCATGAAAACAGTCCTCACCATTCATAACATAGCCTATCAGGGGCATTACGGCAAAGATGTTCTCGGCTCTGTTCTGGGTCTCGGTGATGATTTGATTTGCAACGGAGGGATCATTGAGTACAACGGCGGCATCAATCTTATGAAGGCGGGTATTAATCTGTCGGATTGGGTAACAACAGTCAGCCCGACCTATGCCCAGGAGCTTCAGCACTGGAGCTTTTACGGTTGTGGGCTGGAGGGAGTGCTTGCTGCTAACAGCGATAAGTTTTCCGGCATCTTGAACGGCATTGATCCCGATTCATTTGATCCGGAAGCCTTAGTAAATCCATTTAGCTCAAAAGATCTTAAAGGGAAGGTCGCATGCAAAGCCGAGCTGCAAAAATTGCTGGGATTGGGGCCTGATCCGAAGGTGCCGCTGATTACCATGGTAGGGCGGTTGGTGGATCACAAGGGAATGGATTTAGTTGCGGCAGCTTTGGATGAGATTATGGCACAAGATGTACAATTGGCGATACTCGGCAGGGGCGACTGGCATTATGAACAGATGTTTTCTGAGGTAGCCCATCGCTATAACGGCAGATGCTCAGCCTCTATGCTATACAATCCTGCCCTCGCCCAATCCATGTATGCTGGAGGGGATATTTTCCTCATGCCTAGCCGCACAGAACCGTGCGGGTTAGCGCAAATGATTGCCATGCGTTACGGCAATGTGCCGATTGTCCGCCGGACGGGAGGCCTGTGTGATACAGTTATCCCCTATCCCCAGTCAGACAGCTTGGGCTTTGTGTTTGATAATTGCGACAGTTGGGATATGTTAGAGGCGATACGTACAGCACTTTCGGTTTACCGAAATAAGCCAAAAGAATGGAAGGCATTAATGAGCCGCGGCACAGATACCGATTTTAGTTGGGCTGATTCTGCCAAAGCTTATATAAAATTATATAAGGCTATCTCCCCCTGAACCATCTTCTCATTAATGGCAATATCTAAAAATCACAGCAGACTTCTCCGGAAGGGGTCTGACGTAAAGGAGCATTACTTCATGGCATATTCTAGTGAAGCATTAGAGCTATCAAAACAAATTGAGTCTAAACTATACCGGCATTTTGGCCGCACCTCAAAAAACGCAACCCCTATTCAGCTTTTCAGAGCCTGTGCGCAGGTAATCATGGACACCATGGTAATGAATTATGATGCCCCCAGCGGCGGGTGTAAATCTAAGCGTGAAGTGCATTATTTGTCTCTTGAGTTTTTGCTGGGGCGCAGTATGCAAAAAAATGCCTTTAATTTAGGCATTGAGCCTGTGTTAACCGAAGCTTTGGAGCTTTTAGGAACAAGTTTTTCAGATTTAATGGAAACCGAGCCCGATGCGGGTCTGGGCAACGGCGGCCTTGGAAGGTTAGCCGCCTGCTATCTGGAGAGCATGACCACTTTGGGTATTTCTGCTACTGGGTACTGTATATGCTATGAATTTGGGATTTTTCGTCAAAAGATTCTGGAAAAAGAGCAAATTGAGCTGCCTGATTTGTGGATGGATGCCGGGGATGTCTGGTTGGTTCCTTGCATGGATGAGGTTTGCCAGGTCAGTTTTGGCGGATATTTAGAATTCAGCGAGGAAAATGGACGCCGGTACTGCAATGTGAAGGACGACACCAAAGTTTTAGCCGTGCCATATGATATGGCAATATCGGGTTACAAGGCGGGCAAAAACAATTTTCTCCGGTTGTGGCGGGCAAAAAGCCCTGTGGCTATAGATATGCCTCTGTTTATAGGAGGCGAGTATATGAAGGCCATTCAGCAGAATGCCACCGCCGAAATTATAAATAAGGTTTTATATCCTTCCGATGACCATATGGAGGGCAAGCTTTTGAGGTTGCGTCAGCAGTATTTCTTTGTGTCGGCGACAGCGCAGAGCATTGTGGTAAAGCACAAGGCAAGGTTCAATCGTCTCACTAATTTCCATGAATATCACGCCATACAGATCAACGATACTCATCCAGCTCTGATAATCCCCGAGCTTATGCGTATTTTTATGGATCAGGAGGGGTTAGGGTGGGATCAGGCGTGGCATATTGTTACCCGCACAGTGGATTATACCAATCACACCGTTTTATCGGAGGCACTGGAATGCTGGCCTCAGGATATAATTGAATTGCTGTTGCCCCGGATTTGGACAATTTTATGCGAAATTAATGATAGATACGTAGAAAGGCTTTGGAATGCCCTGAAGGATGAGGCGCGTGTTTCCTCCAGTGCTATAATATGGGACGGAACCGTCAGAATGGCGAATCTTTGCGTGTATGCCTGTGCCGCAGTTAATGGGGTAAGTGCGTTACACACCAACATTTTGAAGGAAGATATTTTCCGCAACCAATATTTCCTCTGGCCTAATAAATTTCTCAGCGTGACCAATGGGGTTGACCACCGCCGTTGGCTGGCGCAGGCAAATCCAAGGTTACATGGGCTAATTTGTGACCTGACCGGGGGCGATGGCTATCTTCTGCATCCTGAGCTTTTGGAAAAATTGCTGCCCTTAGCAAAAAAGAAGACTGTTTTGAGGCAGCTGGGTGAAATCAAGAGTAAAAATAAAAAGACCTTTGCCCAGTGGCTCTTCAAGGAGCAGGGTGTTATGGTTGACCCGGAAAGCATCTTTGACGTTCACGTTAAACGGCTGCATGAGTACAAACGTCAGCTTTTGAACGTTTTACACATCATGCACCTGTACAATCGGCTTAAGGATAACCCGAATATGGATTTTGTGCCGCGCACATTTTTCTTCGGTGGCAAGGCAGCTGCAAGCTATGCCATGGCAAAGCGGATTATTCGCCTTATCAACAGCCTTGCTGAGCATATCGATTCCGATCATGCAGTTAGGGATCGGCTTAAGGTCGTGTTTTTGGAAAACTTCCGGGTCAGTGTAGCGGAAAAGCTAATCCCTGCATCAGAGATTTCCGAGCAGATTTCCACTGCCGGAAAAGAAGCCTCCGGCACAGGTAACATGAAGTTTATGATGAATGGTGCATTGACTGTTGGAACTATGGACGGTGCTAATGTTGAAATCTGTGATCTCGTAGGCAAGGAAAATATGTTTATATTCGGTTTGCGTACCAACCAAGTTTCCGAGCTGCTCTGCGCTGGTCACGACCCGCACTCATACTACACCGGAAATCCCGATCTGCGCCGGGTTTTAGACCAATTGTCCTCAGGCCTTTCTGATGGAATGGAGTATAAGGATATAGTTGATTCCCTTTTGGTTGGTCATTGGGGTTCCTGCCCCGACCCATATTTTCTATTGGCGGACTTTGAGGATTACTGCCAGGCACAGAGGCTTGCGGGCGAAAGGTACCGGATGCCTGACCGCTGGAGTGCTATGTCGCTTGCAAATATAGCACACTCAGGCTTTTTCGCCTCAGATCGTTCAATTGGCGAATACGCAAAAAATATTTGGAAGGTGTAATGCAGATTTGCATCACAGAAAATTTCACTTGACAAGATGGAATTTTTGTTTTACAATGGCTCTGGAGCCTGTGTTTGCAGGATCTGAGCGTTCCATAGACAGTGGGCAACAGTAAGTCCCGCCGAGGAAGGCAACAACATTCCGCACCGCCGCCAGGCGGCGGCAGGATCTCGTTTTGTTGTGTTCCTGTGCTTTTATGGAAGCGCGGGAATTTTTATGACTTTCTCTGAAACTAAAGCACTTTGGGTCAGTTTTCGATGGAGTCTGTTGAAATGGAGGTGAAATTTATGCCAAATGCTCAAGTGTTGGAACAAAAGAAGCAAACAGTAAGCCAATTAACCGAAAGAATGAAGCGTGCGCCGTCAGGTGTTCTTGCCGACTACAAAGGCATCTCTGTAGAAGACGATACCAATTTGCGTAATGATCTGAGGAAAGCGGGAGTTGAATACAGTGTAGTAAAAAATACTCTCATGCGGCTCGCTATTGCCGAAGTTGGCCTTGGAGAATTAGAGTCACATTTGTCCGGCACAACCTCGCTTGCCACGGCAGGAGAGGATATGGTCGCACCCGCTAAAGTCTTGTGCGATTACGCGAAAAAATCCGGTGGTAAGTTTACCATTAAATCCGGGTTTATCGAAGGTAAGGCTGTTGATTGCAAGCAGATTGAGGTTTTAGCCGGACTACCGTCCAAGCAGGAGCTAATTGCACGTGCCTTAGCGGGATTCAATTCGCCGATTTCCGGTTTTGCCAACGTACTCAACGGAAATCTCCGCGGTCTTGCCGTGGCTCTGGGAGCCATTGCAAAGCAAAAAAGCAGCTGATCTGTCAATCCTAGCTAAAAAATATTATATTAAAAATGGAGGAAGAAAAAACTATGAGTGACAAAGTAACCAAAATGATTGAGGACGTAAAGTCTCTTACCGTTCTTGAGCTTTCCGAGCTAGTCAAAGCCCTTGAGGATGAATTTGGCGTTTCCGCCGCCGCCCCTGCCATGATGATGGCCGCCGCCCCTGCCGATGGCGGAGCCGGTGCTGCTGCTGAAGAAAAAACCGATTTTGATGTTATCCTCAAGTCTGCCGGCGGCAATAAGATAGCCGTTATCAAAGTCGTAAGGGAAATTACAGGTCTTGGGCTTAAGGAAGCCAAGGAACTCGTTGATGGAGCTCCCAAGCCCATCAAGGAAGGTGCGGGTAAGGACGAAGCCGAAGAGATTTCAGCAAAGCTCAAGGAAGCCGGGGCAGAGGTTGAGCTTAAATAAACACACACATAAAAACCGCAAAAGAAAGCAACCGGAGCCTGCAAAAGGGTTCGGTTGCTTTTTTTTGTGGATGGGCTGGTCCACCTGGTGTGTGCTTGTCTCTCCCCAGCAGGCAAACAGGGTTACCGCATTTACTTTTTACAAGATATTTTCGTGTCTGAATGGTTAAATTTTTACGATGGAACGACCGCTACGGCTTACGCCGCTTCGCCCGCATGACTAAGCTAAAAATGTTTGTTGCTATGAGATAAACAGAATAGATTGCCGCAGGAATCCATTTTATAGTGTCCTCTTGTCTGTCAAAGAAAATAAACACAAATGAGAGCAATCCAAGACCACCTATTACAATTAAAAATATTGAACCTATTTTCTTCAACCTTTTCATCCCAATACCCCCTCAAAAAATCATCCAATCCACAGTCAGTATACCATGTTCCTGCAAAAAAGTAAATGCGGTGACCCTGAGTAGGCAAAAATTATGGTTGTTTTTTTTCGGCGAATTATGTATAATGAATGGGCTTGCAGACTTTACGCACAGTGGACAGCTATTCGCTGTTAACTGTAAAAGGGGCTTTCCAATGATAGAGGCTTGTGATATTTATAAAACGTACCGCCGCAGAAAAGGACTCTTGGGGGTGTCCTTTCTTATTGACCAGGGAGAAAAGGTTGGGCTTTTAGGTCCTGAGGGATCAGGGAAAACCACTCTTATTAAGTTGCTTTCCGGCTCTGTCTCCCCCTCCGGTGGTGAACTGTTTGTTGGTGATATTGACGCAGTGGGGGATCCCTGCGCCCTTAGGCGCATGGCCGGGTATCTGCCAGATCCCTTGATGGATATGGGGAATATGACAGCAGAGGAATGTTTGGATTGGACGTATGACCTCAAGCAGCTCAAAATAGAAAACCGTTTTGAGCATATCATGTCAGTTTGCAGGATGACCGGTCTTGACAGGGTTTATGGGCGTATGGCAAAACGGCTGACTCTTAGAGGGCGGACAATGATTGCCTTAGCGCAGGCCCTTATCGGTGCGCCGGATATTTTACTTGCCGATGAGCCGGGGAATGGGTTGCCCCGCAACGATGCTTTGGCTCTGCGAAAACTCATCTTCAAGGCCGCCGAGGGGCGTACCCTCTTGATTTCTTCCTGCAACGAGGAAAATTTAGAGAGCTGCGACCGGATTTTAGAGCTAAGTAACGGTCGGATTGTTGGCGAAAGGTTTGGCTAAAACACAGAAGGGAGGCGTGAAATGTCACTTGTATATAAATGGGAAATGCATTCCTACTTCACAAAATGGACAGGCTATGTGTATTTGGCAGTATTCATTTTGCTGATGAATCTTGGGTTTTATTTTCACAATCTCAGGGCAGAGAGTGCCGAACTCTTCAGGATTTCTTACTTGATACAGTTTATTTCGGCAGCTACTGCACCTATTATAACTGCGGGTCTGCTTTCCTTGAGCAAGAACAAGGGGGTTGATCGGACATTGCTCTACATGCCGGTAGGGTCATCTCAAACTGTATTGGGGAAGTTTTTTGCCGCGTCTACCTTGCTTGCCGCAACTGTCTTGCTAACCGGATTGTGGTTTTTTATATTTTTCCTTTTAGGTGCAGGTTTTCCGTTTTTGTGGATGCTTGGGTTCTGGGCGGGTATGCTCTTTTCGGGTGCCGCGTATATTTCTCTGGGCATGCTTATTTCCTGTATAGCAAGGAACCCGGCAGCTGCGGCGGTTGTCTCATTTGTGGTGTTTTTCCTGATGTTTCGATTGGATGCACTATTTGCCTCTCACAATGAGCTTGACTCACTTGCACAGGCACTAACCGGCGGCAGATTCCTCTTAACCTCATCGGCGGCAGGCTTTTTCAAAGGTCTCTCTTTCTCGGATAAGCTGCAAAGCATTGCCGCGGGTCTTATTTCACCCGCACATTTGCTGTTTTTTATTTTGTTTTCCGGCGCGTTGCTTTTTATAACGGCAGGCTGGCTGGAAAAAAGGAGGTGGGGATAATATTATGAACCGGCATAAAATCATAAGCGCGCTGTACACTGCTTTAATCGGGGCATTTGTTTTGGCAGGCTTGATTTTGTTAGGGGCAGTGGCCGAGATTTGGACAAATAAAAATTTAATTAAACTGGACGCTACCCATTCAGGCCTGTACACCCTTTCCGAACAGACGGTTTCCGTCCTGGAGGATATGTCGGGCGATGTTGATATTTGTATTCTGTCTGACTATGCCCGCTGGCAGGAGTTTGCTTATTACAGGGTGATTTCTGAGATCCTTTTCCGATGTCAAGCTGTGTCCAATGGCCGGATTTTGATTTACTTTGCCGAACACAGGGAATATCAAAATGATCCTGCGTTTGCCCACTTAGAAGATTTACGTGAAGACGAAATATTGATTTTCAACCAACAACGTGCCGTGAGGCTTCACGTTAATGATATGCTTGTCTTTGGGGCAGAAGGGGACGGACATTCTCTGCCAATAGCACTAAAAGCCGAAGCTGTTTTGACTGATTCCATTGAAGATGTTTTGAGTTCTGATGAAGAGTCATTTTCCCCTCGCCTTTCGTCAGCCATGACTCTACCCAAACCACTAGGGCAGCATAGTATTGAAATCAGCAGAGAGCGGGAGACAGGTCTGCTGATTGTCTTGTGTGCCGTTTTGCCGCTTATAATTCTTATGATTGGATTTGTCGTTTATATGAGCCGCAGAAAATTATTTTAAGTTTCCCCAAAAACCCACATGAAAACCTCTAAATCTGTTGCACCCATAAGCCAAACCCCAGTTTCAAAGTTGAAATTCCGGGCAAAAAAGCAGTGCAAAATCTACCGAAATATGATATACTTAAATCGCTACAAACTGAGTAATATCAAGGCTTACAGGCCACAAGGAAGTATGTACGGCGGCGTAGATTTCGGTCTGTGCCGCCGTGCGTATCCCTACGCACTTTGGGATGATTGCTGGGAATCCTGCTGTTTACGCACTGCATATTCGACTTCCAGCGCAGCCAATTCCTCATCAGTCGGAATGTTTATGACCCATTGCCCGCAATTGTAGATAAACTAAATGAGATTGATATACTCCTGTGTAGAAAAAATCTCTGAATTAGTTGATTTCCGCAAGAAAATCGAGGAAACAATTGACGATTTACCAAGCATTCATCGACAAATACTGCGCCTGAGGTACATTGAGCAAAAAGGATGGGGGATGTTGCAAAAAAACTCAACTACAGCACGCCGCGGATTTTACAGTTGCACAATGAGGCGTTGGGGGAAATTGGGGACATTTTTTCAACGCACAAAGGGAGGTGATTATTTAAAATGAAAGAAAATGTTATCAAATGATTGTCACGCGTCTATTACAGGGGCTTTGTCAGCCTGGACAGGACACGCCCTGCCCCTGATTGTCATAGTCGCGGCATTGGTGCTTGACTATATTTCCGGCTTTTTAGCCGCCGCACACAATGGGGAGCTTTCCAGCAGAAAAGGGCGAAGAGGAATCATTAAAAAGGTATCTTTCCTTTTGATGTTATTTTTGGGATTTTTGCTGGACGCAGCGGTGCCATACTTTGCACAGGTCGGGTTGTCGGCAGAGATTCCGGTTCAGCTGCCGTTCGGACTGATTATTTGCGCATGGATTGTGATCACCGAGGCGATCAGTGTGCTGGAGAATTTGTGCCGGATAGACGGCGTACACGTGCCGGGATGGCTGGTGAAACTGCTCACAGGGTTGCAGGATGAGATTGACCGGCAGGATGAGGAGGGAGGCGAGGACAAATAATGGTTTCCGCAGTAGCTTGCCAAACGACAAAATCCGTGGTATGATGGCGCAAGATGAGGGCGAGGCGGTTAGCGACACCAAGCGAAAGCGAGGTGAAGCATATGCGAATAACGCTACATATTGGCATCTTTACGGTGACAATCGTAGTAAAAAAACGCAGAAACCGCCCCCAGCCAAGGTAAGCGGTTTCAACTTTTGAACCAATTAACCTAATGGGCTAACCGCCACAGAAAGGAGGTTATCGCCCTTGTCTGAATTAAATGTACCATACACATAGGGTTTTGTCAACCGCCAGGAGGCGGTTTTTTCATATCCAAAATCTACAGCAAAATCAGAAAGGAAGATGTAAAATGGCAAACCAAATCAGAGATTTGAACACACTGCACCCCAAAATGAGAGATTTAGCTCTCAAGTTTTTGGACGAGTGCAAAAAGACATGGCCGGGAACTGCCGCAACCGTACCCGCCGCACCGCCCAGCACGACCAAGACCCACGCTTAGATCGGA
>Ga0099364_10003068_pt1 | contig 26242 bp, 18 predicted proteins | sample TergutTh196P3_FD_73070 | JGI IMG/M metagenome (GOLD analysis project Ga0099364, IMG submission 73070) | Microcerotermes parvus P3 segment gut microbial communities from Pointe-Noire, Republic of the Congo - Th196 P3 | ecosystem: Host-associated > Arthropoda: Insects > Digestive system > Gut ...
TCGGACAAAACCAAAAAGAAATATAACGCCACGGTGATTCTTGACGATGCCGGGAGCGGTTATGTCAGTTTCAAGATGGAATTTAAGGACGGGAGGCGGTAATTGTGACTTTTGACGCAATGATTGAGAAAATAATGACGGAGGTTGATAACAGCGGTAAAAACCCCTTTATAATTTGGCGTGAAAACAATGATTGGAATTATGGATTCGTAAAAAACGATGACGGCGTAACCTTTGATTGGGTTATGGACGCACAGAAGAAAGACCCGTTTTCCGTCATTGTTACAGGCGCAGATTTTTCGCATGGCAGCTATCCATTTGTGTATGATAAGGTGCTTGTTGACAGACTTCATGCCGAATACGGCACAGCAAAATACGACAACGTAAATAACGGTGAATATTACGCCATTCTTACTTTTATTGACGAGAACATCGCCAACTTTTCGTCCGAAGCAACGGAATATATCATATCGCTGAAAAAACCGCTTGCCGAATTGAACGATATGCTGCCGATCAGTCTGAAAAAAGACGTGGATAACGCATATTACAATGAAAACAGAGTGAAGGAAGTAATGGCTATTATCGAAGAAATGGCGGTCGGGATTGAAGGTGTACAGAAAAAGACGGCTTTAACTGCTGAACATTGCTTGGAAAACAGCAGGGGTGATGACTTCACCGGGAAACTGTTAATCGTAAAAGCGGCTTCTTTGTCGAAGCAGTACCGTGATGCAAAGAGCCAAATTGTATTTTGCACTCACGGGAACGGTGCAAGACCGGATGCGATGGGGCGTTCCATATTTTGCAAAGAACTTCATAGCGATAAGACGGCGGTGTATTACCGCAACGAGATTGAGGGTGTTGCGGATATGGAAAAGTTGCCGGAATGGGCGAAGAACAAGCTCGCCTTGACTAAAAACAAGAAACCGTCCATCACCGGGCAGATTGAAGATGGCAAAGAAACCATCCGCAGGGCTGATGAAAACAAGGACAAAACCGTTCCTGCAACAAAAAGAAGCAGGAAACAAATTTAGAATGAAGGGGTGTTTTGATGAAAAATATAGTCAGCGTATTGCTGAAAAACAAAATCGGCAACAGAGAAAAAATGGCGTGGGTTTCGTTGCCGCTTGCGGATGACCCATTCAAGGCCGCATCCTATTTTGATAGGTTGTATACAAGTCTGAAAGAAGATAACAGCGAGGGTTATAACGATGATGTAGCCTGTTACAGAACTTTGCTCGGCACAGCGCCGGATGTCGGCACACCGACATGGCGTGTTGAGGAAATCGCAGAATATCTTCAAAAACTTACGCCGGAACAAGTCGAGAGCCTAATAACCATGTTTCGGGTTTTCGGGCTGAATTTTATGGATATGTCGAGGTTTATAAACTTTTTGGATAACAAAAACCCCTGTGCGGGAAATGAATTTTGGGAGGAAATGTAGAATGTTTAATTTTAACACACCGGAATATATCGCAGTACAGCTTGAAAGCGGTTACGGCACAAGTTCAAGGAGGCAATGGCTGCCCCTGCCTGCTACCAAAAAGCAGTTTGAATCGGCGGTAAAATACGTTGATGAGGACGGTATCGGTTTTAATATCGTCAAAGTCAGAGGGAAATTCCCCGGCTTGCTTGTAAAAATGACAGAGGAAGCATCGTTAGCGCAGATTAAACATTTGGCGGCACAGATTAGGAAACTCGACAGGGAGCAAACTCTAAAACTGTGCGCCATACATGAAACCGATGAGTTGTTCCAAACAATCGGGCAGCTTATTGATTTTACTTACAACTCCGAGCGTTACACCCTTGAATCCGACATTTTGAACGAGGAAGATTTGGGCCTTGCTCGATTACAGGAAGTCGCAGATTATAATGTGCATCTTAAATTTGCAAACAGCGATTGCGTAGACCCGTTTACATTTGGCGTGAATATAGCCAAAAAGGAAAAAGGGATATTTACATCGCTGGGTTATCTCACGTCCAAAAAGAGTTGGGGTTATACGCCGAAACCCCGCCATATACCCACCGAATGGAACTTGAAAGGTCAATACGGTGAAGATTTGTATCTTGAGGAAGAAATAGAATAACGGGTGCAAAGAGTTATAGAGCGGCTTGATGAAACGAGCCGCTCTTAAAGCTGATGACGAAAAAATTGGAAGGAGTTCAGGATGGCTGAAAAAGAAAGCAAAAACAATCAAATCAAAGAGATAACAGAGAAATTAGAATCCGGTATTAAGGATTTATTTAATGGCGGCGAATACGCAACATATCTCAAATTGATGTCGAGATTCCATAATTACAGTACCCGTAACACGCTTTTGATACATTTGCAAAACCCTTACGCTTCAAGAGTCGCCGGATTCAGGGCATGGAAAGAAAAGCACGGACGGCAGGTGAAAAAAGGCGAAAAGGGCATGAAAATCTTAGCGCCCATCGCGTCTAAAGAGAAAAAGGAAATGTTCAAAATCGACCCGGAAACTAACGCCGTGATGTTGGACGAAAAAGGCGAACCGGTAACGGAAGAAAGAGAAATTGTGATTCCGAGAGGATTCCGTGCGGTTACGGTTTTTGATATTTCACAAACCGATGGCGAGCCTTTGCCGACACTTGCCCAAGATATTACCGGTGATGTGCGTCAGTATGATGCTTTTATGGATGCTTTGAGAGCGGTATCACCGCTGCCAATCGAATTTGGAAATCTGCCGCCCGATACGGACGGTCAATGTCATTTGGGTGAGAAAATCGTTATTCGCAGCGGCATGAGCGAAATTCAAACGGTGTCGGCGGTTATACACGAAATGGCACACGCCGAGCTGCATGATGCCGTTATTGTCTTAGATAACGGAAAAACGGGAAGAAAAACCCGTGCGGTCGAAGAAACCGAAGCCGAGAGTGTGTCATATGTGATTTGTCAGTATTTTGGGATTGAAACATCGGCTAACAGTTTTGGATATTTAGCGGGTTGGAGCAGCGGCCGTGAACTCAAAGAATTGCAATCGTCCTTAGACACCATACGAAAATCATCAGCAATCATCATTGACCGTATTGATGATAAATTTAATGAAATCGCAAAAGAACGCAGAATTGACCTGAAAACCGTAATCCCAACACAACCGGCCGCAGTACAGGAAAACAACGCCGCCGTAACTGTTCCGCAGCGTGACAAAGAAACCGTAATGCGGGAATTAGACGATGAGGTAGCTGCTGTTATGATGATGTTTATTGATAACGACATCAATAAATACGGCGGAGTATCGGAAAACACACTCGAAACGATTACGGCACAGGGGTATGAATACAAAGACGGCACTCTTATAAAAGCCGAAAAGCAAGAACCGCAGGAACCACCGCAACGCGACGAAAATCCAACAATAAGCGAATTGAATTATCAAAAATTCGTGGAACTGTTCCCGAAAATCATAGATGGTGAATACAGTTACTTACGGCTTGAAGCGGGCGATGCGTTTATGCCGCTGTCGGTTGAATGGATTGGCGATAACCGCATATCCATCATGCACACCTTTGAAATGAACGGCGATTTGTGCTATGACCCTATGATTGTGATCGAGTGCGATAAATCCGCTAAAACATTGACTGCGGTTGAATTTCAGCAGAGTTTACCGCCGCTTTACCAACAAATTGACAATGAAACCGGTATAGGTTGCAGCGTTGACGGCAACGGAAACCAAAAAGAGTTCCCCGGTGCAAAATTACAAGCGGAGTTAGGCGATTTTGTGGGACAATGGCTTGAAAATATTGAACAACAAGAGTATCTTCCCGTTCGGGCAAACATGGAAATCGACGGCGAGGAAAAGCGTATTGAGTTTGATTCCCGCGGCACTCCGATTTTGCCCGCATCGGAGCCGGAATCCGTTCAACCCGATCTGTCCATGCCCGACCCCTCTATTAGTCAATCGGAAATGTTTGAGTACGGCTATGCGTATGAAGATATGCTGCCCTTAAACCGCACCCGTGCGTTGGAACTTTTCGATACAGAGTTTACGGTTTATCTGCTCTATAATGACGAAAGTGAAGCTATGGTGTTTGAGCGTAACGAAATTGATATACATGAGGGTATCTTTGGCATCGAACGTGCCGATTGGGAGCGATTCCAAGAATACAAAAAAGAACACCCCGAATTATTCCCCGAAACTCCCCCTGCTGTTGCCGAATTAGAAGCACAAGTGAACGCCGGGGAACAAATCAGCGTTACGGCTCTGTCAAGGGCGGTTCATAACCAACCGGCACGAATCGTATCCAAATCAAAACCGTCGATTTTAGAGCAGATTGAGGAAGGTAAACAAGCCATTGCGAACAGCGATAAATCCCAAAAACCCGAAAAGAAACGAGAAAATATGGAGGTAAACTGATGACGAATATATTCACCACCGAGGAAACTATCCTGATGTATATTTTTGATGTCGGCAGCAGGGAAAGGCTTTTATCCGAAATGAAAGAAAGCCTGCCCTATATGGATGAGCCGGAGTTTATCGAAATAGCGAAGAATGTTATTTGCAAACTGCAATGTATGACGGACGATGAATATACAAGCATCGGATTCGACCGCACGGAAAATTTTGAGGAAACGGAGGATTAGTCGATGGTTTCAAAAATTCAAATGTTCACAACTCTTGCCGAACGCTCTACCGTCGGGCTTACAAAGAGCCGTGAAGCGTGGTTGAAGTTCCTTGATACCGCCGCTCGGCTGTACAAATATCCTTTTGAAGAACAGCTTATGATTTATTCCCAACGCCCCGATGCCACAGCTTGCGCCCCTTTTGAAACATGGACGGAAAAGATGAATTTATCGGTAAAACCCGGCACAAAAGGGATTGCCTTGCTTGACAACCGTGGGAATAAGCCTGTAATACGCTATGTTTTTGACTTTTCAGATACCGAAATTGCACAGAGAAACTTGGATAGAAACGTCAAATCACGCACTCCGTATTTATGGCAGTTACAGGAACGGCATGAGCCGGCTGTTATGGAAGCGTTGTCTGAAAACTACGGCGATGTCGAGGGCGACATGGGATATTTCATTTTAGGTCTTGTAAAAAATCTCGTGGCCGAGTATTATAATGATAACGCTCGCGATATTTTATACAGCGTCGAAGGCAGCTACTTGGAAGAATTAGACGAATTTAACGTGGAAGCACAGTTTGGCGACGCGGCAACCGTCAGTGCGGCATACACCATAATGTCACGCTGCGGGATTGATACAAGCGATTATTTAGAGGACGAGGATTTTCAAAGCCTGTTTGATTTTAACACGTTCGGAACAGTGAACGCCCTCGGAAGTGCGGTTAGCGAAATATCGGAGAAGGTTCTCCGGGAAATTGAGGTAGTTGTAAAAAACTACGAACGGCAACACGCCGTTGAAAGGAGTACAGGCTATGGAACAGCAAGTATTAACCACGACCGACAGTTACACGATGCCGGACGAGCAGCAAACATTGGGCAAATACGGCATAATGCGCCGGAATTACCTACAGAATCACCGCAAAATGTTGTACAGTTCAATGGTGCTGAAACAAGAGTTGTTTCCCCATCTTTGGGAAATCGACAGGACAGCCAACGAGAGGTTGGAGCGGATGATGACAGAAATGACACAGAAAGACCCGCCGCCGAACAAGGCGGAAAACCAAATGGGCTGGGTACAGCACATGAACAGTCTGAAAGCGGCAGCGGAAGAATTGATACTGAGCGACCTGATTTACAATTAAATGATGATTTAGAAGGAGCGGTAGAAAACACCGCTCCTTCTGCTTTATCAAAACCGGAGCTTACGTCACTTTCTGATATGCTGCCGGAGCCGCATATCACGCTCCAATCGGTTGATGCGATTTTGCGTGAGGGCGGCAACAGAAATAACAGCGTTCTTCGCATTGCGGCGCAGTACATGAAAGGGAAATCTGCCGCCGAAAACACGGAGTTTCTGAAAAACGAATACCGCAAAGGCGGCAGAGGGGTAAAATTCAACGGCGGTCAAATGGTTTCAGCGTGGTTTGATGAATCCGGCATGACCTTTGGGGACGGAAAATCAGCGTTAGATGCCTTTAACAGCGTTCACTTTTCATGGGAGCAGATTGAAAACCATATACGGCAGATGATTTATGACGGCATCTATGTTTCGCAAGAAAAACTCGACAATGCAATGGGCAACGAACGCCGGGAGCTTGCAAATGACCTATTGCATCTGCATCGTGATTTGGCCGATGATTTAGCTTATTATTTTGAAGATGGTATTTTACGGGGCGGTTTTCCCGATGCCGAAAAGCGTGTCGTGGAAATGTTGGAACAGCCGGAGCAGCTAAACAAAATCATTGACGGTTTGCGTGATCTGTGCAATGAATATCAGAATAACCGTGAAATATTACGCTTTCACCATTATAAGCCGCAGAAGATTTTTAACCGCCTGATTGACTTGCGGACTGACCCCATCGTATTTGCCGAAAATGAAATCCCCGATTTGCAAATCAATAAATTTATCACTGAGGATGAGGTCAATGCGTTCCTGACAAAAGGAAGTAACATAGAATCCAGCAAATACCGCATATTTTCATATTTCTTACACGACCACACCTCAAAAGAACGTGCAGACTTCATAAAAAACGAATACGGCAACGGCGGCGGCAGTCATGCTTTATCCGGTGCGGACAGTAGTTGGTATGACGGTTTTGGCAAGTCGCTGACATTGACACGCGGCAATTTATCGAATCCTTACGACAAAGTAGAATTGACGTGGAGCAAGGCGGCGACACTTATAAACAGCCTTATTAACGAGGGTAAATACATGACCCGCGCCGAGCTTGACCGATTGCCGGATTATGAGAAAAACAGTTTGGCAAGGAATATTTCCGCATTTTATTACGGCGTATCCCTTGACATTGAACGCCCTTTTCCTACCGAATATGAAAACGGTCAATATTCCTATGACAGCGATAGAATACGCATAATACAGCAAATGCTTGACGAGCCGGAAAATGTCGCAGCTATTTTATCATCCATGAAGCCGATTCTCGACAATACTTCAAGCGATGACCGCTATTTTGAATCACGAAACAGTGCATATAACAATCTGCTTGCCTATCAAAACGGCACATTTACTTTGTTTCCGAATCTTGACACAATCACCCCGCCGGAATTGACGGTTAGAAAACCCGTCATCCCGGCGCTTCCCCCGCAAACGCAGACAGTTGAACAACTTACATTTTCTAACAGCATACCGGAAAAAGAGCCGGAGGAATCGAAACCGCAAGTAATAACAGAAACCAAAGACGAACCGACAGCCGCGGCAACCGCCACGGCTGATTCTTTATCCCGCGATAGCGACACTGTTTTTTTGAATATTTCCGATGAGGACAAAACCCGAATTGCGGCACAGTTTGCGGATAATCCGCGTTCCCGTGAAGCGGTTAGTCTTGTTCGTGAAATTTATGGCGGCAGTCTGCCTTTGCCGTTGCCGCAGGTATTACAACGCATTAGCGAACTCACAAAAGACGGTCAATTTGAGGTAGCACAGCAAAAACTCACACCTTATGAGGATTATTTGAACATCAAAGCCGAAAACCCCGATTGTACCGTATTTTATCAACTCGGGGACTTCTTTGAGCTTTTTAACGAGGATGCGGATTTGGCGGCGCGTGTGCTTGAATTACACCTCACAGGCAGAGAAGTACAGGGGCAGGCTGAACGTGTAAAAATGGCGGGTATCCCCCGGCATCGGCTTGATGAATGTGTGCAGAAGTTAAGAGATGAAACCGGTATCGGCGTGGCTATTTCAAGAATAAACGATAACGGCGAACGCATGGTGTCATTGTTAGAACCGATTGCGACGGTTGTGCCGGAGCAAACTGCGGAAGAATCTGCCGCACCTGCACCGCAAGCACAATCTTACGCCGTTGGGGATGAAGTCTACCTTGAAAATGATAAGCTGTATGTGATTGACAGTATAGGCTACGACATTCGGCTTCGTGACCCGCTCATTCTATTTCCTGTCACCCGTTCTTTGGGGCGGGAGGATTTTGAAAGACTGTTGCGTCAAAACTCGAAAAACAAGCATTTAACTGACTTTATCGCCGCTGATTTAAGTCGTGTCAATGATGATTTGCGTGACGTTTTGGAAAACGGTTTTATGAGCCAAAGCGAAAAAGGCACAGCGGCTACTATGATTGAACACGGAATCACAAATGAGCAGTTAGCCGATATGATGGCGCAAGCATACGGCGGCGTAACCGATACCATGACTTTGCAAACCGGGTATACGGCAGACTTTTTTATCGAACCTCATGGCATCAGAATTGAAATTCTTAACCAACCTAACACGAAACTTGCCTTTTCGTGGGCTGATGTTGCCCCTGTTTTGCGGAGTCTATCCAAAGAATGGGGTGCGGCACAGGAACAGACCGTAACGGAAACCACACCCGAAACAGAACCGCAAGAAACCGCTCAAACGCCTGCAACAAGCAATTCGCATTACGAAATAACAGACGACGACATTAACACGGCTATCATTCGCTGGAACGGCAATGCTGACAGTAAAATGCGTGTGTACAACCGTGTTTACGAGATTCCACGCGCCCGTGAAACCGCCGCTTTTCTAAAAGACGAATACGGCGGCAGTCTTGATATGTTTGCCGTCCGTGCAAACGGTACGGAATTATCCCTGCCGTGGTCAAAAGTTCAGCGCCGGATTGCATTATTGATAGACGATAAACAGTTTTTAACGCCGGACGAGCAAGCACAAGCAGACCAAGAGTTAGCCGAAACATGGGAAAGATTAACCGAGCAAAACGCCGAAACGGACGATTATGACCAACCGGAAGAAATCATCGACCAAAAACCCGTAAACTACACAATCACGGACGATAATTTAGGTGTAGGCGGCGCAAAAACCAAATATGGCTATAACATTGCGGCTATCCGCACATTGAAAGAGATTGAAACCGATGGACGGCTTGCCACGCCGGATGAACAGGAAATTTTAGCACGATATGTTGGATGGGGCGGCATACAACAGGCCTTTGACGATGAAAGCGAAAACTGGAAAAAGGAATATACCGAACTAAAATCATTACTAACAGATTCAGAATATGATTCAGCACGGGCATCAACATTAAACGCTTTCTACACGTCCCCCACGGTCATTAAAGCCATCTACAAGGCTCTTGATAACGCCGGATTCAATGGCGGCAATATCTTAGACCCGGGTTGCGGTATCGGAAACTTTCAAGGACTTTTACCCGATAACATGAAAAACAGTAATATGTTCGGCATAGAAAAGGATCCAATCACAGGACGAATCGCACAACAGTTATATCAAAAAAACACAATTGCCGTGCAGGGATATGAGGACACAGAACTGCCCGATAACTTTTTCGATGTGGCCATCGGCAACGTCCCGTTTGGGAGCAGCGGATTATTTGACCCACGCTATGACAGGCATAATTTTTTAGTGCATGATTATTTTTTCGCAAAAACTCTTGATAAAATCCGTCCGGGCGGCATTGTCGCTTTTGTTACTTCAAAAGGCACGATGGATAAGCAAAACTCCGCTGTACGCAAGTATATATCGCAACGAGCGGAACTTTTGGGTGCAATACGCTTACCGAACAACGCATTTTTGAAAAACGCCGGAACCGAAGTCACAAGCGATATTTTATTCTTCCAAAAAAGCGATAGATTGCTTGAAGTTGAGCCGGATTGGGTGCATTTAGGTGAAACTGCCGATGGAATCCCGGTCAATAAATATTTTGCCGATAATCCCGAAATGATACTCGGCACAATGTCAATCGAAAGCGGACACAGAATGTACGGGGCGGCAGACAGTGCAACTTGTATGCCAATCCCCGGCGCAGACCTCGCAGAGCAGCTTGACAGGGCGGTTGCCAATATCAAAGGACAAATAACACAAATAGAGCTTGACGATGTGGGTGAAATCGTGGATGAATCCATCCCGGCCGATTCAAGTGTGCGTAATTTCAGCTATACCCTTGTTGACGGCAAGGTATATTTCCGTGAAGATTCACGGATGTATCCTGTGGCGCAGTCACGCGCCGTTCTCGACCGCATAAAAGGTATGATAGAACTTAGGGACTGTTCCCGAAGGCTCATTGATTTACAGCTTCACGAACACAGCGAAGCGGATATATCCGCAAAACAAGCAGAACTAAACATTTTATATGACCAATTTACAGCCAAATACGGACTTATCAATAATCGTGACAACAATCATGCGTTTTCCGGTGATTCAGCGTATTATTTACTCTGTTCTCTTGAAATCATCAATGAGGAAAACGAATTTGTCCGCAAAGCCGATATGTTCACGAAACGCACCATCAAGCAGAAATCAGTTGTAACCTCTGTAGACACGGCAAGCGAAGCATTGGCGGTATCTATTGGAGAGCGGGCGCGTGTGGACTTATCGTATATGCAATCGCTGACTGATATGGACATGGATAAAATGATTTCGGATTTACACGGTGTCATTTTCCAAGTACCGCAACAGGGTGAACCGATTTGGCAGACCGCTGATGAATACCTATCCGGCAATGTACGGGAAAAACTGCGAATCGCAAGAGAATATGCGGAAACAGACCCCGAAACATTCTCTGTCAACGTAATCGCACTCGAAAAAGCACAGCCAAAAGACCTTGAAGCGCAGGAAATATCTGTACGGCTGGGTTCTACATGGATTCACAAGAAATATATTCAGCAGTTTATGGACGAAATATTACAAACACCATCCTATCTACGAAACAAGTTTAAGGTTGATTTCAACGAGTATACCGGCGAATGGAACATATCTAACTCAAACAATGTTCAAAACAGCAATATATCCGCGCGTATGACCTACGGAACGGAAAGAATCAACGCTTATAAAATCATTGAAACAACGCTTAACCTCAAAGATGTGCGGATTTATGATACAAAAACTGACAAAAACGGCAAACAACAGCGTGTCCTCAACGCTGATGATACCGAAAGGGCGCGTGACAAGCAGGAAAATCTCAAGCAGGCGTTCAAGGATTGGATTTGGAAAGACCCCTATCGCCGCAGGGAGCTTGTTGGGCATTATAACGAAATATTCAACAGCACAAGACCCCGTGAGTATGACGGCAGCCATTTGGTGCTGTCCGGCATGAGTCCCGAATTTACGATGAGGGATTATCAACTAAACGCTACGGCAAGGGGCATTTATGGCGGCAATACACTGTTGGCGCATGATGTCGGAGCCGGGAAAACCTTTGAAATGATTGCCATTGCGATGGAAAGCAAGCGGCTTGGTCAGTGTCAAAAGAGCCTTATTGCCGTGCCGAATCATATCACCGAACAATGGGCGTCGGAGTTTATGCGCCTATATCCCGCCGCAAATATCCTTGTGGCAAGAAGCAAAGATTTTGAAAAGGCAAACCGCAAGAAATTCTGTGCTAAAATCGCCACGGGCGATTACGATGCGGTAATTATCGGGCATAGTCAGCTTGTGAAAATTCCCATATCAAAGGAACGGCAAGAGCGGCTTATACATCAGCAAATTTTTGAAATCACAGAGGGTATCAAGCAAATTAAAAGACAAAACGGAAGCCGTTATACCGTAAAGCAACTGGAAAAAACAAAGGAATCTCTAAACACGAAACTGCAAAAACTCACCGATGACAGCCGAAAAGATGATGTGGTCACATTCGAGCAGCTTGGGGTAGATCGACTGTTTATTGATGAATCACATTTTTTCAAAAATTTGTTCGCATATACGAAGATGAGAAACGTGGCAGGTGTAGCACAAACCGAAGCTCAAAAATCCTCTGACTTATTTATGAAATGCCGCTATATGGACGAAATCACAGGCAACAAGGGTGTCATTTTCGCAACCGGAACCCCTGTAAGCAATACGATGATTGAATTACACACGCTGCAAAAATATCTGCAACACGACCAATTAGGCCGCATGAGATTACTTCATCTTGATTCGTGGGCTTCCATATTCGGGGAACAAATTACCTCGTTGGAATTTGCCCCCGAAGGAAAAGGATACCGCCCTCGCACACGGTTTTCACGTTTTCACAATTTGCCCGACGTGCTATGCTGTAAAGGGAGTTTGAAACCAAACTCTACTATTACACATGGCAACCGCCCGTCTGCAATGGATTTTTCAAGGTTGTTAGCGGCATAAACGCCGCAGAAAGGAGTAGCTCATGGAACTTGAATACACAAAAGTCGGCGATTACCTTCTTCCTAACATCAAACTCAACGAACCGCCGACCGAAGCAAACCACCCTCTCGGCAGATACGGATGTATGCACAAGGCATATCTTCACGAACACCGCCCGATTCTGTATAACACACTTTTGTTATCCGAGCAATTGTTCCCACTCTGCCGGGAAATCGACCAAGCAGCGGCACACAGATTAGAAACAATCGAAAATCGTGAAACCGCACACGAAATAATTCTCGCAGAATTAGTCTACTGTTAGACGGCTCAATTTTGAGTTTGTACCTTGACAAATACCGATTTTGAAATCGGTCATATCAAAATTTCGCTTTTCAAAAATCGTGAATTTAATTTTCCGAAGTTGAAAAATATTTTCGCTCAAACCATACTATTTTTCGGCTTAGTAGTAGGGAGAATGTTTCGGGTGATTGGTTATCAAGCTACTCTAAAATTCGGCTTAATAGTAGAGGGATAAAAAATTTTGAGATTTACCCAGCCAACTCCCTTGAAAATCGGCATAGTAGTAGAGGGATAAAAATTTTTGAGGAAGTTTTTTAGACCGGACCCCCACAAAAGTCGGCTTAATAGTAGAGGGGAAATCTGAATTTTCTGTGAACTTTTCAAAAATATCCGGTCAACCCCCCTTGATTTTCGGCTTAGTAGTAGGGGGCACTTTTTCCCTCAGCTTGTTTCGGCAGGCGATGCACCTTGAAAATTGAATCACGCAGTCGGTATGATACCGGGGGTTATCCACCTTGCTTATGCGGTGTCGGAGGCACGGCGCGAGGGGATAACAGCCGGAAATACGCTCCCAACGTCGAACAGGACGCGGGGCAGGAACGAGCCGACATGAAAGCGAAACAAGGGAAAATCTGAGTTTTCCTCCGAGAGATTCAGAGAAACCACGCCTTGTAAAATAAAGTGGAAGGATTGTGACAACAGTTCGAATTGTATCTGTATTATTATTTTTGAGAGGAGTCAATCCATGAACACAACCGCTGTAAAAAGCGCGGCGACGACCCCCGAATATGTGGGCGAGCCGATAATGTTGCGGAAACGGATTGGCTCGACAACCTACATGGTGTCAGTTCGTTTCAGCGAAACAAGCAGAGAAACCCTTGACGACAAGATTTTTCGGTTGATACAAAACGATGTTTCTTATCAATCAAAAGTAATGCCAAAATGGTTGCAGACGGGGCGATTGCCGGAAAGGGGTTCAGCATGATGAGCCAGAAAACAACCATCCTTTACTCAAGGATTTCCCGCGATGATGAGTTGCAAAATGAGAGCAACTCTATTACAAACCAACGCCGTTTATTGGAGGAATATGCCGAACGCAATGGGCTTACACCCTACGAAAATGTAGTTGATGACGGTTACTCCGGAACGAATTTTAATCGTCCCGGGTGGCAGGAGTTAATCGCCAAGGTAGAAGCCGGTCATGTGGAAAATCTACTTTTTAAGGACATGACAAGATTTGGACGTGACCATCTTCGTGTCGGGCTTTATCTCGAAATGTTTAGGGAAAAGAAAATTAGGGTAATTGCCGTAAACGACGGGGTAGACACTGCGCTTGGCGAAGATGATTTTCTGCCGTTCCGAAACATTGTTTCGGAAATGTACGCCCGTGACACATCCCGCAAAGTTAAATCAGTCCTAAGTGCGAAAGGGCGTGACGGTAAGCCGCTTGGCTCTGTTCCAATCTACGGTTTTATGAAAGACCCGGAGGACAAAAATAATCGCCTAATCGACCCGGAAGCGGCGGAAGTTGTAAAACGGATTTTCCGAATGACATTAGACGGAAAAGGTCCGTATCAAATTGCTAAAATCCTTATGGATGAAAAGGTAGAGCGTCCATCGTATTATCTTGTACGGCGGGGTATTCTCAAAGGTGACGGCAAGTGCAACTACGAGCTTCGGTATAACTGGCGCGGCACAACGGTTATGAAAATGCTCAAAATGTGCGAGTATAAGGGGGACTTGGTGAATTTCAAAACCTCAAAGCCATCGTTTAAGAGCAAAAAGCAGGTACTCAATCCGCCGGAAAAGCAAGTAGTATTCGAGGGTGTGCTTCCTGCGATTATCGACCGTGGAACTTGGGAATTAGTGCAGAAACTTCGACGAACAGTACGTCGCCCAACAGAATACCATGAACCCAATCCGCTAACAGGCATCCTGTTTTGTGCTGATTGCGGAGAAAAGCTCCACAACCGCCGAAGCGACTATACCACTGACAAAAACGGCAAGAAAATCACACCAGTCGATTCGTATGAGTGTAGGACTTACCGTAAAAACGCAGCGAAATTTATTGACAAATGCAGCATACATTTTATCAGAAGCGTAGTGGCGCGAGAGTTAATTCTTGACGCAATCCGCAAAGTCAGCGGTTACGCACGAAAAAATGAAGCGGAGTTTGTTACAAAACTACGAGAAGCCTCAACAGTTAAACAGGCGGAAACGGCAAAGGCACATAAACGTCAGCTTGCTAAAAATGAACGGCGAATTGCAGAGCTTGACGTGCTTTACCGCAAGGTTTATGAAGATTCCGCCCTCGGAAAACTATCGGATGAGCGGTTCGAGAAAATGTCCAGCGATTACGAGCGGGAACAGGCAGAACTAAAAGCCAAAAACGCTGAAGTCAGTGCAGAATTAGAAGCCTTTGAACAAGATAATATGCGGGCTGATAATTTCTTGGAGCTTGTTCGACGGTACACAGAGTTTAACGAATTAACCACGCAAATGTTACATGAATTCGTTGACAAAGTTTTGATTCATGAGGCGGACAATTCCACGGGCGAGCGAGTCCAACAGGTTGATATTTATTTCAACTTTATCGGCAATTTTATAGTTTCCGGAAGCGAGCCAAAACCGCTTACTCCGGAAGAACAGGCAGAGGAGGAAGAACGTCTTGCCAAAAAGCGAGAGAAAAACAGGAAGTTGCGCGAATGGCGAGCTAAAAGGAAATCAGAAATAGCCGCCGAAGCCGATAATAAATCGGCATAACAACTAAACGATATGCCTTCTCAGGACAAACTTGAGAGGGCATATTTGCGTTCAAAAACAGGAAAGGACGGTCAAATCTATGCAACAAAATTTATCACGCAATATCGCGCTGACGTTTCGTGTCAATGAGGACGAACGTGATTATATTCGCCGCAAAATGAAAATGGCAGGTACATCTAACCTACGGCACTTTTTATTGAAAATGGCAACAGTCGGGAGAATATTTACTCTTGATATGACAGAGGTTCAAGAATGTTCCCGCTTGTTGCGAATTGTCAGTAACAACGTCAATCAATTAGCGAAAAGGGCGAACGAGGGTCGTAATATCTACGCTACCGACATTGACGATGTAAAGTCACGGCTCGGCGAGGTCTGGGCGCAACAGGACAAAATCATCAAGACCTTAACGAAAATTGTGGAGGCGGCGTAATGGAAAATCTCAAAATAATTACTATGCGAGATGTGGAAATAGAACATATCAATTTTATTTGGATGCCATATATCGCTTACGGGAAAATCACAATCGTACAAGGCGACCCGGGCGATGGTAAAACCACTATGATGCTCGCAATCGCAGCGGCGGTTACACGCGGGGAAGAAATCGGGGGTAGCGGAAACGCTGCTCCCGCCGACGTAATTTTTCAGACCGCCGAGGACGGGTTGGCTGATACAATAAAACCTCGCTTGGAACAGCTTGGTGCAGATTGTTCACGTGTTCACGTCATTGATGAGGAAGATAAATCTCTTTCTCTTGTGGATGAGCGGATAGTATCGGCTATCGTCAAAACCGGAGCAAAATTATTTATTCTTGACCCCATTCAAGCCTATCTCGGCGGCTCGGAGATGAACAGTGCAAACGGTGTACGTCCACTGATGAAGCGGCTTGCCACTGTTGCGGAAAACACCGGAGCGGCGATTGTGCTAATCGGGCATTTGAACAAAAGTGCAAGTAAATCGATCTATCGCGGACTTGGCAGTATCGACATAATTGCCGCCGCTCGGAGCGTTCTAACGGTTGGACGGCTGGTCAATGTTGACGAAAATATGCGAGCGTTTATTCAGACAAAATCAAATCTCGCTCCCACAGGAAAACCGCAATCATTTGGACTTGACCCGGTTGGCGGGTTCTGTTGGCTGGGCGAATGTGACATTACGATTGATGAACTCCTCGACGGCAAGAAAGAGGAAAAAAGTGTGTCGCAGGTTGATTTAGCAAAGTCGTTTATCACAGGATTGTTGGTTCAAGGTGAAGTTCCGGCAAACGATGTTTTTGAACGTGGTGCAGTTCTGGGGTTGTCGCAAATTACTTTGAAACGGGCAAAGTCTAACCTCAACATCAAGTCCGTCAAACGCGGGAACGAGTGGTTTTGGACAAATCAATCGAATCAAGAGTATCAAGAAGTTCATACTCCGGTCGTGTTACCCTTGATACCCTTGCTGGAAAAAATGGAGGGCGAAAATGGCGACAACATGGATTAAAGCGGTACATCGTACCAATTCCGGCAGTATTTCGGCGGCTATTAAACGCACCATTGAATACGCCGAAAACGCAGATAAAACGGACGGCGGTGAACTAATTTCCGCCTACGAATGCGACCCATTCACGGTACAATCGGAGTTTATGCTATCAAAGAAATTATATGAACAAAAGACCGGGCGTAATCAGGGGAAACATGATGTTATAGGCTATCAAATCCGGCAGTCGTTCAAACCGGGCGAAGTTACCGCCGAGGAAGCGTTGAAAATTGGGCATGAATTAGCAATGCGATGGACACGGGGTAAACACCAATTTATCGTCGCGGCACACACCAACACGAATAGTCCGCACACGCATATTTTCTTCAACAGCGTTACGCTCGACCACTCTCGCAAGTTCGCCGATTTCAAGCGTTCGGCGATTGCGCTTCGCCGTGTCAGCGACAAATTATGCGTTGAATATGGGTTGTCGATTGTGGAAAATCCCAAGCTGTCTAAAGGGCATAACCGCATAGAATATCTCAGCGGCGGGCAGACGTTGTCAATTAGGGATAGGTTAAAGATTTTGATTGATAAATCTCTTTTGTGCGGTATGTCGTTTGAGGATTTTATTGCGGCTATGACAGCCGCCGGGTGTGAGGTTAAGAGGGGTGAATATTTGGCGTTTAAGCTCCCGGAAGGTAAGAAGTTTATCCGCTGTAAATCGCTCGGTGATGATTATACTGAAGATGCGATTTTAGAGCGGTTTTCGGGTAAGCGAATCATTGAAAAGAAATCAATTCCGACCTCGTATTACACCGAAAAGTCTACGCCTGCCAAGAACGAGAATGTGCCGGATTTGCTCATCAATATCGAGCAAAAGTTGGCGGAGGGAAAAGGTCGCGGTTACGAACATTGGGCTCGGCGGTTTAACATTACACAGATGTCAAAAACGCTGTTGTTTATCAAAGAAAAAGGTATCGGCTCTTATGAGGAACTCTGCGAAAAATGCAATGAGGTTTCTGCCGATTACAACTCTCGAAATGAGCGTAGGAAAGAGATTGATAAACGCATGGATGAGGTTTCAGAATTGCAAAAAAGAATCGGAACTTACGGCAAGAGCCGCGACATTTACAAGCAATATTTAGCGTCCGGGTGCGATGCGGATTTTTGCGAAGCCAACCGTGCAAATATTACGTTGCACGAAGCGGCAAAACGGTACTTCGACAGCTTGGGTTACGACAAAAATAAAAAGCTCCCGACTATCGCAGAACTCAAACAGGAGTGGGCGGCTTTGCTTGCCGAAAAGAAAAAAGTTTGTGCCAATTTCAAGGAGCGGCGCGAGGAAATGGTCAGCCTTTTAACCGCTCGTGATAATGCGGCAAAAATTCTATTTGGAACTCAAACATCGCCGCAAAAATCTCACGAACATGACACATTGTAGCGGTAACAAATAACGGCAATCGCCGCACAGCAGACGAGCGGAGCGAGGCTTGGGAAGAATGGGCTTTGCCCGTTCTTCTACCGGGGGTTTGGGGGCGGTTTTGCCCCCAACAAGCCGGGTGGTGGTCGTGCCGATTTTTATCGGTATGACTGCACCACCCCCTGCTTGCAAGAAACGTGAGCGGGGATGGTGGGGGCTATATTCGCATTATTATTCTTTATATAAATTAATGCTTCTAAATCATTATTCAAAAACAATTATGACTCCATGTTCATTCTATACTCTAATCCGTTTTGTTGATCCAACGAAAGAAATTCTTTGCTCTTAGTATGAATTAAATCTAAAACGACTGCTCCAAAAACCGAAACCAATGAAGATTCTATTTTTGCCAACTCATCCCTAAAGCACTGTATGTTTTTCACTTCATTTATAAAAGGTGCATCGGTCTCAACAAGTATGTTATCAAGAGGAATGTTTGCTATTAATTTTCTTCCATTCGGCGATTTTATCATTTCATTATTTATGGAAAAATAGCACCCCATTTCAACGGCTCGATGCAACTGTGTTATTGACCCTGAGAACCAATGTAAAATACATTTATTTTTTTCGGTACAATAATGCTTTTCGAGAATATCTAAAACAGCTCTGTCTGAGTGAACGGAATGAACTGATATTACTTTGCCGCCTTTTAATGAACAACTTCTAATCGCATTTTCAAAAACATCTATTTGCTTTTCTTTTGAATAATAATATTGTCTGTTAAAGTCCAGACCAATCTCACCGATATATTTAGCATCCTCGATATATTTTTCAATAAGAGACAACTCGATATAGCGTTCATAAGCCAGATGTGGATGAAGCCCCAAAGCTACCCTTATATTTGAAAAAGGGCGAAGCATAGGCACTTCTTTTTCGTATGCTTTTGGCGTGGTGGTAACAGCCAACACGCCAATGTCTGCTTTTTGGATTTCAAGCGCAAGGTCCAACATAGAAGGTGTTAAATCTAAATGGCAATGCAAATCAAAAAGCTCCATATGCTCATTCTCCTAACAAATTAGTATCAGCATTATTTTCCTCATACTGCATATGCACAGATATGAAGTTATCTATTTCAAGCAATCCACGATAATACACCTCAGCAAGTTGACTGATATATTCCGCATCACCATCCAACTTTCCGGTTTTGTATATGAGTATGTTCTTCAATTTTGGATTGTCCTTAATCCGCTTTATGGCCACTTGGAAAGAGCGAAGTTGCTCGCCCCTTGGTTCAGCGTGAGCCACAATTAGCTCTTTTATGGATTTATTTGAATATTTTGTTGTGTCATTCTCAAGCCCGTATGCTTTTTGCATTGCGGCACGACGAATCAAACAAGGAACACAGTAACCACAATCCCCCAACGGTCGTCTTTTCCATCGCGCTTTATGTGGAGATGAACAAGACGTGGATTTTTGCATTACTTGTCGTAAAAAATCCTTGTTTAGACACTCGTTAGCCATCTCGCCTTTTGTTTTGTTCCAGTAGGGATTATCAATCGAATACGGAAGTTCTAATTTGGATAATACTGCGTTCCAAAAGTCCATGTAGAAAGGGTGTGTAGTGCGGGTGCTGTGCGACCCAATACGCAAAGTGTCAAGCGGTACATTTAGGGCGATAAGCCCATTTTCAGGAACCTGCAAGACATTAATTCCATCCATTCCGCTGAGGGCAAAAATCCCGAAAGCGATAAACAGGAACGAACGGCTTCTTGTGGAGTTTTCTCTGCCTCCGTCAAGGAGTCTAATGTTTCTGAAATTCATCCAAAGGTTAAAATAATCCAGTGCTATGTTAGGGTATTTTTCTCTGAATACCGAAAGCAAACTCGTTTGTGTGTTTTTTGTATAACTTTCCCCTGCATGGCTAATCAAGGCAATACTGTGATTACGTTCGAGGTGGTTTACTGTTCCGATAAGGCTGTCCATGCCGCCAGAGAACAAAGAAACAGCATTATATTTTACCTTGCGTTCATTATCTACAGCAAAATGGATTTCTCGATTTACAAAAGTAATTGTCCAACGGTCGCCTGTCAGAAAATTCAACATTTGGGCGAACAGACTCTCAAGGGGCGACCACTTTTCAAGACTGTATACCTGTAATTCAAGAGCGATTTCGCGCGTCCAGCTATCTTCGGCGTGTTTTTCACGGAATATACGAGTATCGGCAAGATAAACCAAAGCTGCGAGGGCAATAATATCAAATCCATCTTCAGTGGGATAGATGCCTCGTTTCTTAAAATCACTGAGAATATTGCCAATGCCATATTCCAAAGTTCCTTTTTTGGAAATAAGCGGTATTCGTGTCGTAACCATATCGCCTAATTCTTCTGTAATGACATTGTGAGCGGTGTAATCACCGACAATCTTATATTTCCTCATATCCTATTCCTCCCCGAATGAAGACATAATGTCAAATGCAGTCTTGTAAACTGAATCAACCACACCTTGAGCTTGTGTTTGGACGATGTTTTTTATATCAACTTCCAACTTTGATACTGCATCTTTAACTGTATTTCGTATAAAGTCTTTCATCTGTGTCTCAATATTCTCTACTGTGGAAATATTTTTCGGCAAAGAAAACGTCTTGTTGCCAATGTCATTGAGAATTTTATGTTGAATTACATCCGCCATATAGATTTCTGTGAAAGCAAGAAATTCCGGTGGCGTAAGTGCTTCAATCTGTTTGTTTTCCCAGTCCGACATTGCAGACAAGGCTTCTATGTAAGCACTTCTCGCAATTCCTTCGTCAGTAGCACCACCATCAGGGCAAACAAAATCCATGATGCCGAGAAAAGCATCTTTTGCCGATTTCCCCATAATATCTCCGAGGTGCAAAAGTTTTGCCGTAGCAGAAACTCCGCCGCTTGCAAACCCTCCCATAATACGGATTAATTTTGCCGTGCTACTACGAGCAGAGCCTAATCGTATTGTAGCGTTCCGGGAACCTCCTGCAGAGTTTCGGACATAAGATGATGTAGCACGGCGGAGATTACCGCCACCGCCTCCCCCGCTGTTTATATATCGTGTAAAATTACTCTTTGGCGAAGAAAACCGCCTTGGATTAGGTACAAATACGTTATCCAACTGTTGGCTTCCGTCATTAAGGAGTTGCGGGATTTGAGGCACAAGCGGCAAATTTTCATCGTCGTTTAACCAAGATGGCACCAATGGTGTTTTGCCTTTTTGTCCTCGATTGATAGTTGATGTTCCCATCCTTTTTCACCTCAATTAAAAGAAAATCTTTTATCTCGTGTGCTTTCTGCGCCCCTCTTCGTAAGCGGATTGCCGCACTCTTGCTCAAGTTTGTACAAATACGCATTAAATTGTTTCTTGCCTGAATCCGTTAATATGCTTTCGTTCCATCCGCTACATATCCAAACACCAACGGACTTTGTATCAAAGGATTCAATAAGGCTAATGAGCGGGGGTTCCAAATCCTGATGATGTTTGGCAAGAGAGCGTACTCCATCTATTCCGCTTGGCTGTTTTGAAATGTTTCCGGCTTTTTTTATCTTGATTACTACTTGATCAAACACCAATTTCGCCTCGTCTTTGGATAGGTTCTTTATTTCTTCAGTTGTGTTGGCTATGACCATAGATGTACTCATCAGCTTTGAAACAAGTTCTCGTAACTGTTCGGATTTAATCTGCTCAAAGAAGAAATCTTCACGCTCTTTACTCGCAAAGAAATAGGGTCGAAGGTCGATGTCGCCTAACATGGGTTCGCTTGCTACCCATTTTGAAAAGTTCTTCTCTTTTTTCCATTTTTCAATATGCTCATCAAGTTTTGGCGATTCGGATATCGGTTTTTCTCTTGGAATGGTCTTGGCAACAATCGGAGTTTCGGCTTCTGCAAGCTGCTCGTTTCTTGCCAGCAGTTTTTCAAATTCATCTAAAAGAGGACATTTCCCGTTGTCGTCTGTGATAGTAGCGATTTCCTTATATTGATTGGGAAAGTAATATTCCGCAAGCATCAATTTTGCCAAAATTGGGATAAGAACCGCCTCGCCGAAACCGCGAGCATCCGCTATTTGCTTGCGTAATAATAGCATATTGAGAAACCTCTTTATTTTGCGTGGATTTCCCTGTGTATTCTTTGCCAATATGTCTGAAATCTGATTTGCCACAGCAATCTCATTGTTGACGGCATCATATTTTGTTTTTAGCGAAGACTTCAAGTCTTCAATACTCAGTCCTGTGTTTTCCCAAGGCTTTTTCATTTTTTCTATGGTCGTGCCAAGCAAAGAATCAAATTCCGCATCATCGCCTTTAACCTGAGAGCTAATCATAAGAAGTGTTATATACATTTCTGCTTCAACTTCACCGAGTGCCGGAATTTTGAATGGCACTTGAATGAGCTTTTCAAGATACCGCTTTGAGTAATCATCTCTGCTCTTTATTTCTTCCGACAAATTCGGAAAATGATTGTGAACGGCGTACTCAATCATTGCCTCATCGGCAGCGATTACAAAAGCGGTTGATTTAGTAAACATAAACAAGCGCACGGCTTCCAACGTTTCGATGGTGACCTTCGGCAAGCATCTATCCAAGTCATCAATTAAGACAACGAGCTTTTTGATTTTTGATTCTGACAAGAGCTTTTCAAAAGAACTTTGGAACTCAGCAAATTCTTTAGTCAGCGAATTATCCTCAAATATCTTTGAGTCCGTGAGGTATTTGCCGATACCATCTATCGCTGAATTTACTTTATTTTTATCAACGGCAGTTTCTTTTAATCCATCAAAAAGATTGTTTAATAATCCGATAGGTGGCAATCCTGTGGCGAGAGAAAACCCTGCACTCCCTACCGTTTTTGCAACAGAGAGCCAGTTTATGTTTTTCCACAGCTTTTTGAACGTGTCTTTAGCTTTTTCGCCGAGCTTCTCATTTTTTTCCAATTCAGAAATAATTGCACTCATCAGAGCAATTTTCGCATCCTCAAAGCCTTGATGTTGCCAACCATTGAATCGAATACATATAATATGATTCTTTTTTTCTGCGTTCGTTTGCAATTCGTCCTCAACCATTGCTAAAATAGAAGATTTACCTGCTCCCCAATCACCATGTATGCCGATAGATATAGGGCGGTCGTCGCAATCCTGAATAACATCAGCAACTGTTTTGGCTATTGCCTTGTTATTCAGCATATCAATTTTTGTTTCATTGTCCGATAATATCAAAACTCATACCTCCTTGTTCTAATTCTTTTTGCGATTATCATCCTAACTCCGCCATAATTTCCCGAAAACTCTCCATCGCCGTTTCAAGGTTGTCGATGATTTCACCCGCCAACACATCGGGGTCGGGCAGATTGTCGAGGTCTGCCAAAGATTTATCTTTAATCCAAAAGATGTCGAGATTAGTTTTGTCCCGCTCTTTGATTTGTGCACAGGTGTATCTCCGGAAACGACCGTCCGGATTTTCTTCGCTCCATGTTTCGCGGCGTTGGTGACGATTGTCGGGATTGAAACAGGCGATAAAATTCTGCAAATCCCCAAACTTCATCGGGTTCTGCTTCAGCGTAAAATGCACATTGGTACGAAAATCGTAAATCCATATTTCCTTAGTCTGTGTGCCCGGGCTTGCCGGACGGTTGTCGAAAAAGATGACGTTCGCCTTTACACCGGGTTTATAAAATATACCTGTCGGCAAGCGGAGTATGGTGTGTAAGTCGGTGGTTTCAAGGAGTTTCTGCCGCACGGTTTCGCCTGCACCACCCTCAAACAGTACATTATCCGGCACGACAACTGCCGCTTTTCCCGTGGTGTTCAACACCGTTCGGATATGTTGAACAAAATTCAATTGTTTGTTAGAGCCAGTTGCCCAAAAGTCTTGACGGTTATACACCAAGTCCTCGGTTTCCTGTTCGCCGTCCTCATTGGTAAAAGTCATTGAACTCTTTTTGCCAAACGGCGGATTGGTAAGCACAAAGTCGAACCGCTCACCCGGGTCGACAAGTAGCGCATCATTGCGAGTAACAGGCGGCTCGCCGTCAATATCGCCGATGTTATGCAAAAACAGATTCATTATGCACAGACTGTAGGTATTCTGAACGATTTCCCAACCGCGAAATGTACTGTTTTTTAAGAATGTCCGTTGGTCTCGGGTTAGCTTAAAGCGACTTGAATCGGTCAAATAGTCATATGTCGAAAGGAAAAAACCTCCCGTGCCGCAACAGGGGTCTGCGATGGTTTTTCCGGGCTGAGGACGAAGACATTCTACCATTGCTTTGATAAGAGCACGCGGCGTGAAGTATTGCCCCGCTCCGCTTTTGGTGTCGGCGGCGTTCTTTTCCAACAGCCCTTCGTAAATATCGCCCTTGACATCAGCAGACATCGACACCCACTGTTCCGCACCAATCATAGTAACTATTCGTTTAAGATACGCAGCATTGCTGACTTTGTTTTGTGCCTTCGCGAAAATTCGCCCAAGCGTTCCGCTTTTCTCGCCGAGGTTCTTCAGTGTGTCGTTATACTGCGTTTCGAGTTCTGCTCCGGCAAGCGAGGCGAGTTTACCCCACGAATACTCGTCGGGAATACCGAAACTTCGGTTGTACGGTGGTTTGGCATATTCATCCGCCATTTTGAGGAAAATCAGGTATGTGATTTGCTCCAAATAATCGCCATAGCTCACGCCATCGTCGTATAAAACACCGCATAAACTCCACACTTTTTGAGTGATTGCGGATGTGTTGTTGTCAGCCACTTTTCTTCCTCCTTTATTCGTCAAGCATAAGCGGTTTTTTAGACTGCCGCAACTTTTTAATTTCTTCCCGCTCAATTACTTGGATACTCTTTTCCGGTGTTGGTAGATTTTCGGGCAATGTTGTTCCCATGTCTATCATTGCTTTGCGAATCTTTTCGGCGATTGAATAATGGACATTGTTAGCTTCAACTGCCGATGATACTTCGTCTTTTTTTAATTTTTCTTCTGTTTGGGATATGCGGAACAAGTTGGCGATAAGTTCCGTACTGCCCATAAAGTCTAATATTTTCTCTTTCTCGTTTAATCCTTTGCGGGCGTGAATATCGGCGACTGTCATACCTCCGTACAATCCCATATAGCCGGAATTTTGAAAAATCGCAAACTCCTCATCGGTAATAACGCCCGCATTACGTGCTGCTTCCGCAAGAAGTTGATTCCATTGCTTGATGTTGCCGCGAACCACCAGACGTTTGTTGTTTTCGTCCAACTGATTAAACGTATCGGCAACCTCAGCACGGCGAGTTTGAATAGCAAAATATGTCTGCCCAAGCGCAATAATTTCTTTGCGTGGGTCGCCATTTTGCACGATTAGGTAACAAGCATAGCGTGTGAGTTTATAGTCGATGACAGCTTTCTCCGCACCGGAGCCTATCTCAACCATTTTCCTGACGTCAGGAAAATGGTCAGCCACGTCAAATCCGCTGTTTTTGCAAGCGAGCATTGCACGTTTTATGACTTTGTGGAAATTCTCCCATTTTGAGTATTCCAACACGGGAGCGAGTTCCCGTGCAAGCCAGTATTCCTTGCCGCTTTCGTCTGTTTGCTTGATGCCCTCAAAGGATTTGTATTCTTCTGAGTTCAATTTAGCCATTTTTCTTTTTCCTCCTTGTGATTGCGGGTTTATTTGTCGGCATCGCCGCTAATTTCGCCGCTTTTATCCGCTCTAATAGCTTGTCCGCAGGTTCATCATTCGGGTCTTGCGGAACAAGCCGCCCGGCGAACGCCTTTTTGAGTATGCTCTGCCTGAGTGTCGTTGCTTTTGCGAGGTTTTCGTCTATGATAGACTCCAGTTTATCGCAAACGGATAGTCGGGATTCGATATCGGCTACGATTTGAGCTTGCTCGTCAAGAGAACAGTACGGCACAGATAAATTTTCAAGTGTATTGAGATTAATGTTCTTTTGTGCCGTTGCCGGGGCATAATACCACAGCATTTGCTTTGCAGATTGAATAAAGAAGTCTACATATTTTGGTAAAACAAGTTCTTTATTTGCGGTAAATCCGACAACACTATCAGGAAAACACGCTTCTACACCCAAAAAAGCAGTATCGGCTATATTTGCAGCAATAGTTATACAAAGAGTGCCAACCGGCCATAGTTTGCTTTGTTTTAA
>Ga0099364_10003069_pt1 | contig 26233 bp, 32 predicted proteins | sample TergutTh196P3_FD_73070 | JGI IMG/M metagenome (GOLD analysis project Ga0099364, IMG submission 73070) | Microcerotermes parvus P3 segment gut microbial communities from Pointe-Noire, Republic of the Congo - Th196 P3 | ecosystem: Host-associated > Arthropoda: Insects > Digestive system > Gut ...
AATGCTGCAAGTGCCATGCCGGACATATTCGCTGTCGTACCGCTTAACCTCTCCGGGCTTCATAGGAATAGGTTCCCGGCTTTCATCCAAAAGCTGATACGGTTTTTCGTCCATGCAGACAACCGGACAACTTTCATCATATTCGCGTTGATAGACGTCCAGAACATCTTCCATATTGGCTACAAAAGCGGCGTTTTGTTCCGGCGGGATGCACCAGCATTTCTTTAAGTGAGGCTTAAGTGGTGTTTTTTTAACAGTCGGCCTATCGTATTGTCGGATATTGAGCTTGCAATTTCCAGTTCTATGACTTTTTCTTCTAACAAACGTAGCGTCCATCTGGTTCTGCCTTCTGGTGGTTGTGAACAGGCAAGTGAGATGATGCGGGCTTCTATCTCTCCGGTTGCGATAGGCGGTGTTGGCGGCGTTTCGCGCTTCTTCCGATAAAGAGCCGCCTCAAGCCCTTCTTCTACAAATTGTCTGCTAACATTGTATATTGTCACTGTTGATGTCCTCAACCGATTGGCTATTTCTTCCTGCTTATCTACAACGCCACCATTTTCATCCAAAGCAAGCAGCATATTCGCGCGTTTTATGGTTGCTGCTGAATGCTTTCCACGTTTCGTTATCCCTTCAAGTTCTTTTCTTTGTGACTCACTTAGATTCACTTTATACTTTTTAGGCTTCATCTGACATTCCCCCTTGGGGAATATTATATCACAATTATTAGTTGACGCAATACACTAGTTCCTGTTTTCTGACACTCCGATAAGCATAATCTATATTTAACTTTATCTACAAATACCTAAAACATGATTTGATGTATCAATAAAGGTGTGATAAAAATGCGACTTACAAGTTTGATGATTGCAATTTTGTTGATTGGTGTTTGTGTCTTATCTGGTTGCGGTCAAACGCAAGTGGCCGATGATACCAACATACCCTTTCCGAAAATAGAGTCTCATGTATCAGAGGAAGCACCAACGGCTAAATCTCCGCTACCCATTCAGACAGACCGTAATTTGCGTACAGATATTGGCTTTGATAAAGATAATATACAATGGTTTGAACTTGATGAACGCTATGACTATGTTGCCAATTCCGCATACGGTCTTATCGTTGTAGGCCAAAAGCAGCCACCTCATGAAGAATACGGCGAAGCAATGGATTTATATGCGCTTCTGGATTCAAATGGCAATGAGATATTGGAGTGCAAATATTTAGGCATTAATATTGTGGCGGAAGATATGATTATTGTCGGTTTTATGGATGAAATAGTGTATGATTATTGGCTAGGTCCCGTCTTCCCCGGCAAATTTGGTGCTTTTGATTTTGCAGGTAAACAAACGATTCCCTTTGAATATATGTTTATAGAAATAATTGACGGTACGATTTACCATGCTCAAAATTCATATTATATTGATGAAGATGGCAATGATATTGTAAGCAATCTTGCAGAAACGCAGTCCGTTGCCGTATCTAATTTTCTTGCCACTCCAACAATGTTTGATAATAGTGTTCAATTGCTTGGCGGCCCACCCATGCGATCTGAATATCATTTTTATGACAAGCTAGGAAACCGTTTGCAAATTGGAGAGGGTATGCACGTAGAGTATTGTGCTCCAAATCGCATGATGGTGGTCAGAGAATATAACGCAGAAGGAGAAATGCGTTATTTCGTAACTGACAAAAATGCAGCCCCTGTTAATGACAGGCAATATGATATTTTTAGCCGCGACCGAAACAATAATTATAGAGTTCGTTACAACGGTCTGTTCGGCTTGTATGATGAAAACCTTGAGCGAATAGTGGAGCCCATCTATAAAAACATAAATCCATGGCGTGATGGAATTTCTCCGATTGCCGAGGGGTATTATCTATTTGAAACAGATACAGGAAAAGGCATTTGGGATAAAGACCTGAATATCATAATTGAGCCGCTTTATAGCAGACTTTCGTATTTTGGAGAGTTGAATTACGCAGGCATATCAACACCAGAAGGTGAAAAGTTCGGATATTTGGATTCATCGGGCAACGTAGTTATTCCGCTTATGTACGATTTTGCCCATCCTCTTTTTAGTAATGATGAATTTGCAAAAGTGAGGATAGGTACTCAAGCCTATTGGTATGATTTACAGGGAAATCGCACCGAACCGCCACTGGAAGATAGATGGCATCGTCTAACTGCGGATGATGGTACAATAATTATAAGAAATGAAGCAGGTCAAATTTGGAATTTTGGAGAAGGGTTTGAAATTGCAAATGTTTTAAATTATCCTTCTTATTCTCTAATCGATAACCGCGAGGGTAAGGGGATGATGGCAAAATACGGAGCGTTAGGGTATGACTATTCTATGATAACACCTCCGATATTTAATGATTTTATTGATTTTTCAGTAACGCCTAACCGCCAAATTGCAATTGTTGGCACATATCCTCGTATGCGCAAACCCACCATCCCTTATGTTCATGTTCCTATCATACGTGATTATGGCGTACTTAGCAGAAATGGGGCGCTAATAATCCCTCTCAAATACAATAGGATTAGAGTGGTTGACAGTAGTACAGTTGTCACAGAAAATGATGATGTGTATTCCCTGTTGCGTTTCAACGAATATGCAAAACCCGACAACTTCTCTTCTCCGATTGCGTTAATGAGCGGTTATGAAGAAATACAGATACAGCATATAAGCGAATGGGATGTCCCTCTGATTAACGCGAAATTAGATGGTCATTGGGGGATTTATAACGCTGATGGCGTATGTCTAATCCAACCTGAATATGATTCCCTTTTTTATTCTGAGAGTGTTATAGTTGTCGTTATTGGACGTCAAATTGGGATTCATTTATAATGGCAATCTATGAGAAGATACCACCTAATTATTGGAGATGAAAAAAAGGATACCTAAGAATAGGCACCCGTGTTTTACTGATACATTACCGTTTGTTGGCTGTCTATCGCGTTTATTTTTGTTTGGTGTGATTGCTTCTTTATGCACCCTGTCCATTTGCGGCAGGGTTATCTGCGCCGTAGCCTTCCAAAAGGTTAACGATGCCTTTTTCGTTTATTAGTTCAATACCCGCTTCGATCAGTGTATTTCGCAAATCGCCGTGATGGTATGTTTTTTCGTCCATATGGCACACCCTTCTTGTATAATTCTTTACGCCGAATATTGACGGTGTAAAGATTATACCTCGAAAACTTTGCGATGTCAAGATGGTGGTTCTCTAAAAGCATAATATACGGCAACGAAAATTATATTGTACACAAAGTACATAGTCATATCGTTTTAGAGCCATTGTGAGATTTTCCTCCCTAATCAATTTTGATTTTAGTACGCATTGACTGCGCCCCCCTCTCCGTGTAAGGGTCATTACCCCTCTCATTGACTGCTATGGGCGGTGCCATACGTTGCGAATGCAGAGGAATTACGGTCAATGATGAAAGAAAATCATAGCGTGGTGCGGAAAGTATTTGACGAAGCATTAAAGCTATAAAGACTTTAGCGTGGCGGTGGTCGCGCTTTTTTTGCGCTACGACTGATAGGAGACAAATAGAACGGCTTACTGTAACAAAGAGGTGCTTATTTTATAGTTTTTACCACCTGTAAGCGGCGATAACCGGGGCGATAATGGTTTTATGCTATCGGGCGCAGTTTTTTCAAATACGCGGCGAAAAGGTATCAAATCAGCACCATGACGTAAGGCATTATTGAGGGCGTGGGATACTTCTCACAAGTGGGGTTCGGGGAATCTTCCCCGACAAGCAAACCGCCGGGGTCTCCACAAACTTGTTTTGCGGGGTGGCGGTGACGGAACGATGGTACGCTTTAGCGTGCCGCCGTTCCTATGCTTGCCCAAAAGTCGCATATTATTTTTTTCTTTTTTGTACATTTTCATATCCTCCATAGTAAGTTTATATTTCTCATTCCGAATGTGAAACGATATGAATGTGTACACTTGGTACTATTTTATTTGATATTACTATGGCAGAACTTCATAAATTATTAGATGAAATGGAGGACACATAATGGAAAATGCGATTAAAATAAAAAATCTGACAAAAAAGTATAAGAGTTTTTTATTAGACAACATCAGCTTTACTGTTCCAAACGGCTTTATATGCGGATTTATCGGGCAAAATGGCGCGGGGAAAACAACGACATTCAAACTCATGTTAAATATGTCATTGAAAGACGGCGGCGAAATTAACATTCTCGGAATGTCCAGCGATGATGATTCGCTGAAAGAGGATTTGGGTGTGCTATTCGATCAGCCTTATTTTCAAGATGACTGGACACCGGCTGACGTTGAAAAAGCCTTGTGTCCGTTTTATAGAACATGGGACAGCGAAGCATATCGCAATTACCTGAAAAAATTTACACTTGATTCAAAGCAAAAATTCAAAACGCTTTCGCGCGGCATGAAAATGAAACTCGGTATAGCTGCCGCACTGTCCCCACTGTCAACAACTTAAGGGAACGATAAAAGCGCACAATAAAGCTGGCGAATCGTTGTATAAAATACCACTTGACAAACCGAAAGCCGCCTTAGAATGGGATGAACAGGAAACTGTAATATCACATAAAGGGGCGTTTTTCATGTTTAAGAGCGGAAAAGCATTGGAAGCAATACGAAAAATCAGCGAATATATTAACGCGGAGAAGACGATGAAACAGTGCGGATACATGAAAAAGCATTTACCCGCAAGCGCAAGCTGGGTTTTGGCATCGTCGTGGGGATGCTGCTAAACTCGCTTACAAAATCACTGCAAATAGAGTTGGACGATTTTTTCGAGGTTGTTTTAGCATCGGATGAAACCGTAAGCAAGCAGGCATATTCCAAAGCCCGTCAGAATGTGAAGCCGGAATTTTTGCGGAAAGTCTCGGGGATTCCTGTAGAGGTATTCTACAAGGATGAAACTATCAAAACATGGAATGGCTACCGGCTTCTGGCTGTGGACGGCACAACGCTGGAGCTGCCGAATTTTATGCATTTGCGGGAGCATTTTAACCATGTCGGGAATAAATCGGAAACAGTACGCGCAAAAGCCGGCGCCCTGTTTGACTTGGAAAACGGTATGATCCTAACGTCGGAAATTGACCATTACCGGTTGGGGGAACGGGAGTTTGCAATGCGGCACCTTTCGTGGCTGAAGGAATTTGGTTATCATCGGGATTTGCTGCTGTACGACCGTGGTAATGAAGCTGAGCGTGAGCAAGAAGCACACAATAAAGTTGAGGATATAATTGGAGAAATGGAGCTTGACGAAGACGGTGACACGCCTGTATATAGAATGTCAAGGGGCTGAGGGTTTTCATCCTCAGTCTTTTTTTAATTCATTGCAAGCATTACCTAATATTCACAAGGCAGCAGTATGATTTTGCTGATGTGGATTGCTGCAAAGGGCATGGTATTGAAAGCAACTTTGTTTTCCCGACACAAAAGGGCGAGATGCGCATTTATTCCGATCTACGCAGTTTGCTTAAAAGGTTCATCGCAAAGCACGAATTGGAGAACGAAGGTATTACGCTTTATACATTCCGGCAATACATTCGCAGCTATGCTTTTAGAGCAAAGGGAGAACCTGAAAATTGTCGCCGGCATTATGGGTCATAAACGAGCGAACACGACCCTGAACCTATACAGCCATGTCGTCAATAACGACGTATATGTAAAAACCGCCCAGACTCTGGACGGCGTTTACGCAAGCTTTATAAAATAGCTGCCGTTATTCCTACCCCGGAATAATTGCTGCCATTTGACAACAACGCGGACAATTTTAGACGGTTTTAGGGGGTAAAATGTGGAGCTTCCGAGCAGGATCGAACTGCTGACCTCGTCCTTACCAAGGACGCGCTCTGCCGACTGAGCTACGGAAGCAAAGCGGAGTTTTTTGACCCCCATTTTGACCCCCACGGGGATGAACTCAGATGATACAGGATATAACTGCCTGAAATCATCTTTTTGAAAAAGCGCGTACTTAGGAGCTTTTTCCATACTGTGTGATACTGATTGAACTCCATTGACATGAGAAAAACATCCTTACCAAGGACGCGCTCTGCCTACTGAGCTATGTCAACAACAAAGTGCAAAAAACAGGCGCATCGCTTCACGATGGTGTGAACTGATATGAACGCTTGCGTTCACATCACGCCGCGCGCGGACGCATGCCCGCTACAAATTGCTCTGCAATTTGCCTTTGTATTATACGTCATCGCCGCCTGTTTGTCAAGCGCGGCGGCTTTTCAAAAATCACTTGGCAAGAGCTAAAATTTCCTCCCGGTTAAAGCGGTATTCTTTCGGGCAGAAATGGCAGTCAACCTCTGTGGTTCGCTGTTGCCTGGCAAGCTTTTTCAGCTCGTTCCGGCCCATGCTCAACAGGGCGCGCTCCACGCGGCCGCGTGTACAGCTACAACGGTATTCCACCGGGAATTCCCCGACAATTTCCGGCTCAAAGCCTTCAAGCACAAGAGCCGCAAGCTGTTCCGGGGCGGCGCCGTCTTTTAGCAGGCTTGTAACGGATGGCAGCGCGTTTATCGTCTTTTCCAGCCTGTCGATTGTCTCATCCGGCGCGCCCGGCAGAAGCTGCACGATAAACCCGCCCGCCGAAATCACAGTCAAATCCGTATCAACAAGCACGCCAAGCGCGCAAACCGTTGGGATTTGCTCGCTCATGGCGTAATAATGCGTGATGTCCTCGGCGATTTCACCCGAAACAATCGGCGTATGCCCGATATACGGCTCTTTCGTGCCGGTATCCTTCATCACATAAAGGGAACCCTTGCGGCCTACGGCGCCCGCGACGTCCAGCTTGCCGTATGAATTAAGCGGGATTTCTACGACGGGGTTTTCGGGGTAGCCGCGCACATTCCCGCGTGAATCCGACACTGCTATGACGGAGCCGCTCGGGCCGCCTCCGCTTAGCCGCAGCGTAAGCGAATCGTTGTCGCCCTTGAACGAAACGCCCATCAGCGAGGCCGCCGTTAAAAGCCTGCCCAGTGCCGCCGTCACCACCGCCGAGGTCTGATGAATCTGTTCCGCCCTGTACACAATATCGGTTGAATCGATGCACTTGCAGGCACAGGCGCCGTCCCTTGCAATCGCGCTGATAATCTTACCCATTAACTCTCCTTCCGTGCTACGTACATAAGCCTTTCGGTTGTTTCCTTCGGCTTTTGAAACGTGTCGCCGCACAATGTTTCAATCAGAGAAAGGCCCGCGCCATTCAGCGCGTCTTTTAAAAGCCCGTCGCTGTAATACCATTCCGAAAAGCATTCACCCTCGCGGGTATACAGCTTGTCCCCCGTTTTGCCCGGACAGGGCGCGAAAAAATCAAGCCTGACGTCAACGCACAGGGTCTCCTCGCAAAGCGCGTTTTGCCAGCAGCAGAAAACCTCCGGCGTATCGTACGCAAACGTGTTGTTCCCTAAAATCTCGCGGTGCTTATATTCGGTGTTTACATCAAAAATAAAAAGCCCGCCTTTGTTTAAAAAAAGCGCCGTATTTTCGAAGGTTTTTCTCACAGCGGCAGGGGCGGGCAGATGGTTTATGCTGTCAAGCATGCAGACAACCGCGTCCACGGTGCCGTATAAATCAAGCCCGCCCATCTCCTGATTTACAAACAGGGCTTTGCCGCCGCATTTTTCCGCGGCGTATGAAAGCATATCGGCGGAAGCGTCCGCGCCTATCACGTCGTATCCAAGCTTTAAAAGCTCGGATGAAAGGCTGCCGGTGCCGCACGCAAGGTCAAGCACAAGCCGCGCCCCATTGCCGTGCTTTTGTATCGTCTCGTCTAAAAACATCGCGCGGGAGCGGTAGCCCACATCCTTCGTAAGGCTGTCGTAATACCGCGCGAATGCGGCGTACCCGCTCATTTGCCCATGCGCTCAAACACGATTTGATACCCGCCGCTGCCATAGGCCAACGAGCGGTTTACGCGGCTGATTGTAGCGGTGGAGGCCCCCGTTTTCGCCGCGATATCGCTGTATACGTGTTTTTCGCCGAGCATCCTCGCGACGATAAGCCTCTGCAAAAGCGCCTTCAGCTCCGGAACGGTGCATAAATCGTCGAAAAACGCGTAGCATTCCTCCCTTGTTTCAAGGGTTAAAATTGCGTCAAACAGATAGTCTAAATTGAGCTCCTTCAGTTTCGGGTTCATATGTGATTCAATCCTTTAAACATCGTTCCTGATTACATCCTCAAGAGTTTCGCGCCTTACCACAACGCGCGCCTCGCCGTCCTTTACAAAGACGACGGCTGGCTTGGGAAGCCGGTTGTAATTGCTTGCCATGGAATAATGATATGCCCCCGTCCCAAAAACAGCCAGCATGTCGCCCACGTTTATTTCCTGAAGCAGTATGTTCGCGCCAAGCTGGTCGGTTTCGCAGCAGCGCCCTGAGACTGTGTAGAGCTTATCCTGCGGCAGGTTCATCTTGTTCGCCACCGTCATGGAGTACCTCGCGCCGTAAAGCGCCGGGCGCGGGTTGTCGGTCATGCCGCCGTCAACCGTTACATAGGTGCGCACGCCCGGTATATCCTTCACCGCGCCCACCTTGTAAAGCGTAATCCCGGCGGGGCCGACGACGGCGCGCCCCGGCTCTATCCCCACGGCGGGAGGCGTAAGCTCCAGCCTTTCGCAGGTCTCCTTTATCGTTTCTGCCACGCTTTCCATATATTTTTCAAGCGGGGCGGGGTTATCCTCCGGCAGGTACTGGATACCGAAACCGCCGCCGAGGACGAGCTCCGAAAGCTCTGTGCCCAGTATTGTTTTGGCCTCATGCATCAACTCCAGCATAACCTTTGCCGCAAGCTGGAACGGCTCCATATCAAATATCTGCGAGCCGATGTGGCAGTGTATGCCGGCCAGCTCGATATGCTTCATGCCGGAGGCTTCGGCAATCGCCGCAAGGGCCTCGCCGGTTTCCACGGCAAACCCGAACTTGGAGTCGATGCCGCCTGTCTTGATCAGCTCGTGCGTATGCGCTTCCACGCCCGGCTTGACGCGCAGCATAATCTTGACCGTTTCGTCCGCCGCCTTGGCGATCTCCTCGAGCATGTGAAGCTCGAACGTATTGTCCACGACGATGCTGCCCACCTTGTTCGACACGGCGCAGGCAAGCTCCTCAGGCGTTTTGTTGTTGCCGTGGAACGTGACGCGCTCCATCGGGAACCCGGCCTCCATCGCCGTGTAAAGCTCGCCCGCCGAAACCACGTCAAGGCCCATGCCCTCGCTTTCGGCGAGCCTGCACATCTCCTTGCACAAAAACGCCTTGCTCGCGAACGATACCATGCCGCGCCCGCCGTAGTGCTCATGGATGGACTTTACAAACCTTTGGGCGTTTTTCCGGATTTCATTTTCGTCCATGACGTAAAGCGGCGTGCCGAATCTTTCGGCAAGCTCCACTGCGTCAATGCCGCCCAGATGCAAGTTCCCGTTATCGGAAATCCCGGCGCATTCCGGCAAAAAAGATTTAAACGTCATCGATATCCTCCCTTTCTTCTGCGGCAATCTCTTCAATAATCCCGCGGACCTGCTCCACGCCGTCACCTGTTTCGGACGAAAACGGTATCATGGTGATTTGCTCCGCGTATGGAATTTCGCTTTGAACATTTTCGAGCCGTTCCTGCTGCTGTTTTTTTGAAAGCTTATCCTTTTTCGTCAGGATAACCACGAACGGGAACTCGTTTTCGATTAAATAATTGATCATGAGAAGGTCGTCTTTTGTAGGCGGGTGGCGCATATCCACAAGCTGGAACACAAGCCGGATATCCCGCCCGGATGAAAAATATCCCTCGATCAGCTTTTTCCAGCGCTGTTTTTCGACCTTGGAAACCTTTGCGTACCCGTATCCCGGCATGTCGGCAAACCGCACGTTTTCGAGCCTGAAAAAATTGATGGTGGCGGTTTTACCGGGCGTCCCGCTCACTCTTGCGAGCTGCCTGCGGTTAAACAGCTTGTTTATCATCGACGACTTGCCGACGTTCGAGCGCCCGGTAAACGCGATTTCAATCAGTTTCGATTCGGGAAGCTGGCCGAGCCTGCCGTATGACGACTCAAATTGTATGTTGTGGAAGTTCATATCGTGCCTCGTCTTTTTGTAGATTCGTTGATAGCGTGGTTGTGGAATATTGTAGATAATGCTTATACTATACTTTTTCTTTGTGCGCTGTAATAATCGTAAAACTATGAGCGTTTATTGTCAAAATGGCATTATCAACATAGACATACCAATTCTTGCCTTTTCGTGTTATGTTGTTTGCCTTTTCGGTTTTTAATCTGCACCAAGCAACAACATCATCCGTATCTAAAGTTAAATTATTTTTTATTCGTCTAATGCCTAACTCTGTTGTATGCAGTTTATCCAAATTGGCTAACAATTCATTTTCCATTTATCCACCCGCTATCCAAAATATAAATTAGCCGCGCTCATAATCCCTACTGAATAATCGTCACCGGCACGCTGTCGCTTTCGTATTCAAGCTCCGGCATCTGGGTTTTCGCGGGCTCCGCGCGTTTTTCGGGCGGAGTGGGTTTGTATCTCTTCGAAAGCGCCGTGTCAAGCACCGTCTTGATGTGCTTTGCCGGGATAAACGCGATGGATTTCTTCACGATTTCATCGACCTCCTCAAGGTCGGGCATGTTCGACTCTGGCAGGATGATGGTTTTAATCCCCGCGCGGTATGCCGCCATGACCTTTTCCTTCAGCCCGCCGATTGTGAGAACCCTGCCGCGCAGGGAAATCTCGCCCGTCATGGCAACCTCGCGCTTTACGGGGATACCCGACAGCGCAGATAGCACGGCGGTGCAGATCGTAACGCCGGCGGAAGGCCCGTCTTTCGGCGTGGCGCCCTCCGGTACGTGGATATGGATATCCTTTGTCTTATGGAAATCCTGCTCGACCCCGTATTTATCGCCGCACGAGCGGATATAGCTGATTGCCGCCTGCGCCGATTCCTTCATGACGTCGCCCAGGCTTCCGGTTAATACGATCTTGCCGCTGCCCTCGAGCACGGCGACCTCAACCTGAAGCATTTCACCGCCCACGGACGTCCATGCAAGGCCGTTCACAAGGCCGACCTCGTCGCTTTCGGAAAGCTCGTCGAGCTTGAACTTATGCGCGCCGAGGTATTCCATAATGTTCGCGGCGGCCACGACGACCTTTTCCTGTTCCCCCGCCACAATTTGCTTCGCGGCCTTGCGGCAGAGCGACGCAATCTCGCGCTCAAGGCTTCTGACGCCCGATTCGCGGGTGTAAAAATCAATCAGCGCGTACAGGGCGTTGTCGCGGATCGCGAAGGTAGAGCGCGTAAGCCCGTGCTTTTTCATCTGCTTTTTGACAAGATATTTTTTGGCGATTTGGAATTTTTCCTCGCGGGTGTAGCTGGAAAGCCGGATGACCTCCATACGGTCTAAAAGCGGGCGCGGAACCGTGCTAAGGTCGTTTGCCGTCGCGATGAACAAAACATGCGACAAATCGTACGGCAGCTCTATGTAGTGGTCGCGGAACGCGTAGTTCTGCTCGGAGTCGAGCACCTCTAAAAGAGCCGACGACGGGTCGCCCCTGAAATCGGAGCCGAGCTTGTCGACCTCGTCAAGCAGCATAAGCGGGTTGGAGCTTCCCGCCTGCTTCATTGCGTTGATAATCCGCCCCGGCATAGCGCCGACATACGTTTTGCGGTGCCCGCGGATATCGCTTTCGTCGCGCACGCCGCCAAGCGACATGCGGACATACTTGCGCCCCATCGATTTCGCGATGGATTTCGCAACGGAGGTTTTTCCAACGCCGGGAGGCCCCGCAAGACAGATGATCTGCCCCCTGATATCGGGCGCCAGCGCACGGACCGCCAGCATTTCAAGGATTCTCTCCTTGACCTTTTTCATGCCGTAATGGTCCTTGTCAAGCTGGTTCGCGGCCCTTGCGATATCGAATTTGTCTTTCGTAAATTTATTCCACGGCAGTTCCAGGCAGTTGTCGAGGTATGTTTTGATAACCCCCGCCTCATGGCTGTTGGACGGCATTTTCAGGAGCCTGTCGGCTTCCTTGTGCAGCTTTTCCGCGCTTTCGCCGTCAAGGCCCAGCTTCTCGATTTTCATGTGATACTCGTATGCCTCCTCGGAGGCTGATTCGCTCTCGCCAAGCTCACTTGAAATCGCCTTCATCTGTTCGCGCAGGTAATACTCGCGCTGGTTGCCGTCTATCTGGCTGCGCACTTTTTCGTGGATTTCGTTTTCAAGCGACAGGATGTCGTTTTCTTCCTCCAGAATCTGTATCAGCAGCTTTAACCTGCGCGGAACGCTCGACTCCTCGAGTATGCTCTGCTTGTCGTCCGAATGGATGTACAGGTTCGCGGCTATGTACTCGCTTAAAAAAATGGGATCGTCCGCCACGACGGCGTTAAAGATAAGCTCCTTTGTCATACGCGGCGTCATGGAGCCATGCTCCTCGAACAAATCCTTCAAGGTGCGCATGAGCGCGTCAAGCATATGCCGCCGGACATTTTTCAGCGGCTTTAAAGGGTAATCCTCTATTTCCGCCGAAAAAAACGGGTCGTCGTCAATGATGCGCACAAGCTGCGCGCGGTAACGGCCTTCGACCAGAACACGCAGCCCCGCGCCGGATTTGATAATCTGTTTAATCTCGGCGACCACGCCGACGCCGTATATTTCGTTCCCCTCGGGGTCTTCATCCCTAATATCCTTTTGAGCGCAAAGGAATAACAGCCTGTCATTACCCATTGCCTCGTTGAGCGCGTAAATGGATTTTTCGCGGCCGACATCAAAATGAAGCACCATTTTGGGGAACAGAACCATGCCCCTTAATGCAAGCATTGGCAGGCATACCGTTTCCGGCCCCGGAATTTCTATAAGAGCCATTGTAATCTCTCCCCTTTGAATATAGATTGGCGGCTTTCAAGTCCGGTGACTATGATATCCGCACACTCAAGTATAACGAAATACCGTGATGAATTCAATAACAAATTCTTAACAAAAATATTATATGCCGGGCAGGCTGAGCCCGCACCCGCGACGCGCACCGCATCTTGGCGTATATCTTTGCTGTTTTACCCGCGAATGAGTTCTGCATAAACAACCGGCGCGCTTTTATGTTGCACAATGACATTGTGCTGCGGTTAGCTTGCCGCTGCCGCGGCGGGCGTTACTTTGCTGCGCGGCAAAGTATGCAAAACGCGCCGGGAGGGACACCCTCCCGAACCCGCCCATATACGGCAACAGGAAACGGCGAAAGCACATAAAAAGCGAATCGCCAAAGAGGAAAAGCGGATTGCCGAACTCAACACGCTATTTCGTAAAATTTACGAGGACAACGCAAGCGGGAAACTGAACGATAAACGCTTTGAAATGCTATCCGCAGAATATGAAACCGAGCAAGAAAAATCAGCATAACCACAATCGAATATATTTAACGCTTAGAGCGACTTATTCAGAAAAGAATGAGCCGCTTTTTTGCGTTCAATATCCAGACCTATTTACTTTTTCTTGCTTCTTGTTTCAAATGATACCGTGACTTCCGAACCGAGCGACAGCTTTTCTTTTGAACGTACTTTTGCAGGCAAAGCAATAAAATGTGTTCCATCGCCCATCGGCAGTAGCGATGTTTGCCAACTTGAATTACCCAATTTTGCTGTAACTGCAATTAAGCCACGGTCTGCAAGATATTCAAGTGGTTTGCTTAATTCTGTTGGAACAGGAACATAGTACCAACCCTTATCACGCTCAAACAGCTTTACGTTTTCAACAAATCGCATATTCTACACCACCACCCAAATTATAGCACAATCACAAAACCAAAACCACAAAATCTGAAAGGAGCATTTACACATGGATAAAACCAAAGTTGAGAAAATCACAGGCATTGAAGAACAAATCAAGCAGTTAGAAAACCAACGGAAAAAGCTGATTCAAGAACAAAAGGAGCAAGACCGCTGGGCGAGAACAAAACGGCTTTCACCCATCTTTTTAGCAAATACAATGGGCCGCTATGGAAACATAACGGCTTGATGTAGATAATTCAACAGAATATTTACCCACGGAAAAGAACTGCAACGAGCCACATTATCAAACCTTTTGCGGAATCCAATTTACGCACAGGCAGATTTAGAGGTATACGAGTTTTTCAAGGCACAGGGCGCGGCAATCGCCAATGATGTTGCTGATTTTTCCGGCATGAACGGCTGTTATTTGTATCAGGGCCGAGATGTGGCCGAAAGAAAAAATGCAAACCTGAAAGACCAAATACTTGTGCTTGCACCGCATGAGGGGCTTGTATCTTCGGATATATGGTTGCAATGCCGCAAAAAATTGTTGAGCAATTCCGGCTTTGGTGGAACTCGCAAGGCAAAAAACACATGGCTTGCCGGAAAAGTCAAATGTGGGCGTTGCGGTATGGGGCTTATGAGCGCGGACAATCCGGCGCGTATTCCATACTTCCGTTGCCGCAAACGTGCCGACAGGCGAAGCTGTGAGGGTTGCGGAACAATCCGCGTCCGTGAGTTTGAACAGTCCATTTACGGCGAAATGCTGAAAAAGATGGACGAGTTTCAAACGCTGACAGGCGGGAATCCCTCAAAGGCCAATCCCAAACTGACCGCCCTGCATGTAGAGCTTGCACAGTTGGAGGCCGAAATCGAAAAACTGCTTGACACCCTGACAGGCGCGAACAAAACGCTGTTATCCTACGCCAACGGTAAAATAGAGGAATTGGACACAAGGCGGCAAACGCTGATGAAGTCCATAGCCGATATGAGCGCCGAGGCTGTATCGCCTGAACACATGAAGCGGATTTCCGGCTATCTTGATAATTGGGATTGTATCGGCTTTGAGGACAGGCGGCTTGTGGCTGATGGGCTTATATCGCAAGTCCGGGCCACAAGTGAAAACGTCCAGATTGAGTGGAAAATCTGAACGCTTTGCAAAAAGATTTTATTATGCGGTTTGTTGTACGTTGTAAAGGGTTGATTGCCATCCGCAGTATAGAAAATTAGGCTGGATTGGTTAAAAGAGCTTTCTAGTATCACACTATTCCCTAAATCCGCCATCATTATTGGCATAAGAAAGTTTTGCTGAAATGCCCAGACAATATCACCATATCTTGTGAAATGTAAAAAGCCGTTTTGATAATGGTATAAATAATTCTCTCCAAGGTGTATAGTTTTGAAACGATGCGTTATTTCGTTATTAATTTCTTGTTTTTCAAAGTGTGATAACTGTTCATAAGAAAAAACATCCGACAGTCTGCTGCCGCTTTGAATGAATGAAACAAAATCTTGCATGGTAACAAAAGTTTCATAACACATTAATGCTATAACAGCAATAGGCAAAAACATGAAAATAACAAAGGAAACAAGCAAAAGCCTGTATCCAAAAGTGCCTCGTCTTTGTCGTTTATAAAATGTCTCTTTCACAGTAACAACTCCTAAACGATGAAAAATATAAATCATCTACATCCGCAATATCGCCCGAAAGCATACGTATAATATACGCAAATAGCGATCTGTTTATTTTAACATACAAACAGATAATAGAAAAGCGCTGAATATTTATTCTTTTATATTCAGCGCTTTCTATTTGGGCAGGACTTTTTTGACAGGCTGAAAACGCCGGAAGATTTATCTTCCGGCGCTTTATTATTTATGTAGCCGATTTGCCCTGTTTGTTTTCCAGTATAAGCTTAAGCTCGTCCATAAAGGAGTTGATGTCCTTAAACTGCCTGTAGACCGACGCGAACCTCACATACGCCACCTCGTCGAGCTCCTTTAAGCGTTCCATCGCAAGGTCGCCAATCCGCGCCGACTGAATCTCGCGGTCCATCGTGTTCTGAATCGCCGTCTGGATGGAATCCACAACCTTTTCAAGCGACTGCACCGAGACCTGCCGTTTTTCACACGCGCGCATGAGCCCCGCCAAAAGCTTGTCACGGTCAAACGCCTCACGTGATTTATCCTTTTTCACCACCATGATCGGGGTTGTCTCGATAATCTCGTATGTTGTGAAACGCTTCTGGCAGCCAAGGCACTCGCGGCGGCGGCGGATTTTGCCGCTCTCCTCGGTTGGCCTTGAATCGATAACCTTGCTTTCCAGGTAAAAACAAAACGGGCACTTCATGCATTGTCATTCCTTTCAGATAGCGTCAGCGGCGCTAGTTCAGGAAATCCTCTATCAGGTTGTGAATATGTACCGCCGAGACATCATGGCCGCGAACCATATCCAGAAATTCCTGAACGAACTCTTTTGATGTGGAAATATCGGGATAGCACGCCGCGATTTCCCCATTGCCGTAAATCGCGCGTATACCATATGCAGTATAACGCATCTGCGGGGAATCGTCAATATGCGTAACAATAAGTTCGAACTCGATTTTATCATTTGACGAAACTTTCTCTGCCTTCGGTTTTGTATTTGACAAAACGCTCATTTTGAAAATCCTCCTGAAAATATTTTTATTCTATTTATTCTTACAATAAAAGAATACATGAAACTTTCTTTGTTTCATAGCGTTTTACGGGTCTGCTCCGATAAAAAATTACGACTTTATCCGACATTTTTATGCACAAATCACAGCATTTTGTACGAAGCTCCTGTTGCCGGGTTGTGCGTTATCCTATCGTTTGTCGAATTTTGTCATTCGTTTCGTCACTTTTTAATGCTGTTGAAATCTGCGTGCAAAGGTGTTTATAACTATCCAATAATTCAACAATTCCGCTTGTGTTTTCACCATATAGTTCAACAATCACGCCTCCGTTAAAGTCGTCCGCGCCTATTTTTTTCAGGAATTCCGGTATGTTGAAATTCCCTTTTCCGGGCGCAAGGCAGGAGTGCGCATCGTCATGGTCGGAAAAATGAACATGCCGTATCTTACCCGCCATCGCTTTTGCGAATTCATTTACGTCTTCACCCGCACGAACTGCCTGCTTTACGTCAAAGATAAACTCGGCTTTTGGCAGCGCCTTTGTCAAGGCTCTGAAAAAATCGCTGTTTTTGCCTTTACATCGCACCACATTCTCGTGGCAAAGCATACTGCCGTGTGAAATGGAATCGTCAAGCAGCCGCCCGAACCGTTCAAAATATTCGTCGTAGCTGATTCCGTACTCGAAGGTACCGCCGTGAAAGACAACGGCATTTGCGCCAAGCATATTCGCGGCCTCGTAGTATCTTTTATAAACCTCCATTCCCTCGAAAAATCTTCTGCGGTATTCTGTGAAGAAATACATCGGCTCCATCGAACAGGTGTACGGGTGGAGCGACAATATTTTAACGCCGTATTCCACGGCGGCTAAGCGCAGGTTGTTTATGTAGGCGGGAGAGATTTCCTCCGCGCAGTTTGCGAAAACCTCCACGGCCTCTACCCCGTGCTCCGCGAAGAGCTTGAAAGCCTCCTCCGTATAAAGCGGGTAAAGGCAGGCTGTTGATATTCCCGGCGTCATGTTGCGTCAAAACCTTTCTAATTGGGATTATTTTTCATTGAATCCCCATGGCGTTTATGGTAGCATCATACAGGAGTTTTCAATACATAGATAAGGCGGTATGTCCCATGCAGAAATTCCTGCGTATAAAACAAATAATCGGCGATATCAGCGATTTTTCAAAAACAGTCATAAAGCTTGGTGCGCTTATGATGTTATGCTTTTACATAGTAGGGTTCGCGGCATACATAATCGCACCTTACGCGCCCAACTACTTCGGCGCCATGAGCGTTTTCAGGGGCAGCATGGAGGCCGCTCCCGCATCACTTGCGTCGGGGGTGCTGGCGGCTTTTATCTGTGACGCCGCACTGAAATCCCGAAGATAGCACCGATAAATCCAAGCCGATGATACAATGGCGTCATTTGTGTGAACTGCACGTGAATCAGCATTCATGTGCAGTTCACATTATACCACATAACAGCATGAATTCGTGCATGTAATTTATTGAAATTACTTTGGCTGCGACTTGAAATTTTGCTGTAAATTACTAGAAACCCGCCGCCTTGTAAGATTGGCGGACGGGTCTATTGACAAAAATGCCTGTATATGATAAAATCAGCACTGCTGGTGGATTCTCACGATTCGCGGATATGGCGGAATCGGCAGACGCGCTAGATTCAGCTTGCGCGGGTCAAGTGTAAACCCGAAGCGTTTTTAGGTAAGGCATAAAAAATAGAATATTGCGGTTGATTTTTTCATCCAACAAAGGATGCAAAAATATATCTGCGGGCATGGCGGAATCGGCAGACGCGCTAGATTCAGGTTCTAGTGGGCGCAAGCCTGTGGAGGTTCAAGTCCTCTTGCCCGCACCAAAATAACGGCTCTATTGAGCCGTTATTTCTTTTTTGCTCTTGGGCTGTTGCTCGGCAGACGCGCCAGAATATTCTTATATAGGGTGCCGAGTTTTAACACTGATTTTTCGTGATTGTTAAGGTGTTTTGATACAAATAAGCGACACATTGTAGGCGTCTAAGGTTCGGATGAATTCTTCGGTCAAACCATATCCGCGCCCTATCCTCGATATGTCTTTCACCAGCACTGCATCAACTTTGCCCTGGCGCGCTATCTCTGTGACTTCGGAGAGCGCCGGTCGATCTAATGTCAAGCCGCTGCCTGTTTCCGACATCTCGGCTATAATTTTATAGCCGAGATTTTTAGCGTATAAACGTAGTTCCTCAGTTTGTGCATCCAGTTCATATTGACTTGGGTTTGCCACTCGGCAATAAATCGCTACTCGTTTTTCTTTCATTCCCAATCCTCCGTTACGCTGTCATTTGCTCTACGGTGTCGAGGACATTAATCAGCACCTGCCCTACAACCTCGTGGCTCACCGTATGCACTGCACTAAGGGTTTCATATAGGTCTATGTGGTTTTGGAACGCGCCTTTCATGAGAAACCGCATATCAATGGTTTCTTCATCTATCTGTTGGATGTAGATTTTTTCGACCAGCAAATGAAGCGTTGCCTTGCTTATGGCGTTGCTCGACACGATGTCATCCAGTAGGTCAATGGATGTTTTGAGCTTCTCCCTTTTTTGCTGACTGAGGAAGTCCAGTTTTTTGTATTGAGTAATCTGTTTTTGTAATTGTTAGGATTCACGCAGAATGGCGGAGGAGAAAGCGAGAAAAACGAGAGTGAAACAAGGATAAGAAAAGAAACAAAGGCACTGACGGACATAAAAGAGCGCGCAAAATCCGGAATGTAAAAGTCCGGTATTTGCGCGCAAAATGATACTCCTTTTTTCGCGCGCTCTTTAGAAGTGCTTTTTTGTGTTCTATTTTATGCTTTCTTCTTTACTTCGCCTTTTCTAATCTCTTTTTACTTCATTTATCAAGAAAAGTAACAATTTGGTTATCATCGGGATTTGCTGCTGTATGACCGTGGTTACCCGTCGCGGGAGATGATGGCCTATCACATAGACGAGGGGCTTGATTTTTTGATGCGAGTAAAAGATTCGTTTCTCAGCCGTAAAAAGGCGTATCGTGGAGAAGAGGATTACAAGCAGAACTTTTACTATGACGATAAGTGCTACACCGTACGCCGGGTAGTGTTCATGTTAGAATCAGGCGAGGTGGAAACCCTGATTACTACGCTGTCCGATGATTTCACGCTAACTGAATTGAAGGAACTATATGGAAAGCGCTGGGGGATAGAAACGAAGTTTTACGCGCTCAAGCACAAAATCCAGATTGAAAATTTCAGCGGTTACACGCTTACGGCTGTCTTGCAGGACTTCTATGCAGGAATCTGCCTTGCCAATATTGCCGCCATCTTCGCCGGTGACGTTGACTTTTCAAGCACAAGCGAGCGTAAGTATACATACAAGGCAAACACAAATCTTTTGCTCGGAAGCCTGGAGCACCGGCTGGTGAAAGCTCTGTTGCAAGGTTCGGAAGAGTCGCTTATCTTACTGTTTATGAAGATTACCGGTTCCATAGCGAGCCGGGGCGTACCCATACGCCCCGGCAGGATCGTTCCATACGGTAAAAGGCGGGGAGCGATCAAGCTCCGCCAAATCAAAAACGAGCGGTTTAACACAGGGCTTGCCCCCAATAGCGTTACATGATATGATTACATCACTATCATATCGTGAAAGCGGGGCGGCAGGGATGGCTTCCAGTTCAAGGGGTAATTGCTACTTATGCGGCGGCGAGTTCGGTAAAACCGCAATCAAAAATCATCTGATTAAAGCCTATGACAATCCGGATGGCAGTCAGAAGTGTTACTTGCTCAAGGTCGAGGGCGCATACAACAAAGATTACTGGCTATATCTCGATGTGCCGGTTACGGCGTCCCTTTCCAGCCTCGACACTTTCCTGCGTAAAATCTGGCTTGAATGTTGCGGTCATATGAGTGCTTTCTTTGGAGCCGGTCGGGCGGAGATTGGCAAAAGCCGTAAGCTTAGCGCTTTATCCATTGGGGACAAGCTAACACACGAGTATGATTTCGGCACCACCACCGAATCGCTTATTACCGTTATTGCTGAAACCACCAGGAAAACACAGAAAGAAGCAGTTCGACTGCTGGCGCGCAACATCCCGCCGGTCTTTTCCTGTTGCGCCTGTGGAAAGCCGGCAACGGATATTTGCACCGAATGCATATATGAGTCCGATAATCCTTTTTTATGCGATGAATGTGCCCAGAACCATGAGCACGAGGATATGTTGCTTCCTGTTACTAATTCGCCCAGAATGGGCGAATGCGGCTACGATGGCGAATTGGATGTTTTTGCTTTTAATATCAAACATTTGCAGGACAAAAAATGATGTCTTGAGTGCTTTCTCCGCTCTTATCATTCTGGAGGCGACCTTTTTAGGACGCTTCCTTATTTTTGTTCCTTAAGTTGTTGACAGTAGAATATTCCTCATTGAGATTCAACATATAGTGGCCTATTACATCAGGTTTTTCCGTATCAATGACAATCACAATATAAATTTTCCCAAACAACAAAACGTGATGGAGCTTATCTTTTTCACCGGCGTATACAGATTCTATCAGCTTATTGTCATACGCATGTTTTTGCAACAGGTTTAGTTCATTCAGTTTCTCGGCATACTCCCATATATCAACAACAGCATGTGCTTCATTTGTAATATCTATCATTTTTTCATCCATACTCAAAAGATATTTTTCTTTTGTCAATTCACATAATTCCAATTTATTGACCCATCCGTCTAATATAAATTCGTAACGCTGCTACTCGCTAAACTACTACCACAGCATTGTGCTTATTTTGTCTCGTAGTAATACGCTGCTACCCATGAATATTTTCGGTTATGCTCAATGCACCATTCATCAAAAGAATAGTTTGGATTCTCGTATTTATATGTCCACCAGTCGCCATAAATTTGCTCAAAGTGTAAATAATCTTCTGTTTCCTCTTTTAATATAGAGCCGTGCTTTTGGATAAGAGTCTGGACTTTTCTTAGCAAATCGCAACTTTCCTCTTTCTCGATTAAACAATACTCCGGAAAATGATGTGAACCATGCCACAAGTAATTCAAATAGTAGTTGCACATAGATTTTATGGTTTCATCATCGCATCCCAGATGATTATAGGTTTTTTCTAGCAATTCAAAATCGCCTGTCATTTGATAATACCACCGTAAATGCGGCATTATATTTTGCAAGCAAGCGTCTCTTAAAAATTCAAGGATACGTGTTGAAAGGAAAAACTGAAAATCTTGAATGACCTCTTTTTCAAAACGCAAGATACAAAATTCTTCGCAAATTGCGTTCTTTATCTCCGTATCTAAGTTATCAAAATATAGCATGAGATTTTCAAGAATTTTATTTGCTTGCTTTTTAAGACCTTTATCTTTTATTTCCAAGTATCGGTTATATTCATTTTCAAAAAAGCTGTCGTTGAATTTATACATTTGCTTCACCTTGTCATAAGTGCTTAATTAGGTCAACCATGCATTTCTAAAAACGTTTCGCTATACGCTGTGAAAAGTTCCTCGGTAAGATCAAGGGAAAGGATGGAAGTCTTTTGAGCGGCAAAGTAAAATGTTCCTGTATCAGTTATTATTTTTAACAATCCTTCAACCCCATGTCCGTCAATAGTAAATAAATACCCAAATTCAACTGCGACACCTGAAAGGTATTTGTATCGCTCATCTTGCTTCAATACTGATAACGCGGCATTTGCTACAGATTCCTTTAATGCTTTGTTGTTAAGTTCAATTTCATTTCTTTTACCTGTATGTGCTTCCTCCATTACTGTATCCTCCCACAAATAAAATGCTCTATGAAGTTATTTGTCCAATACCTCTTCGGCACAATCATAACACCATCTACATTTTCAACATCGCAGATAATTGGCAACAAGCGAGAGATAATTCTTTTTTTGGGCAAATGATTTCTATGGACTACTACATTTGTTAAATAAATTTGCCTATTGTTAGCAATATCAGGTGGCAAAGCTATGTTAAGCATCTGAGTTACTTCATCTTTAATCGAGCGTACTACCTCTTTTATCCCTTCGGGCGCGTTGTCTTCAAACTTATAAGAATACAGGCTATCCGCAATAGAATATAAATCTAGCGGATTCGTTTTATAAAAATCATCAAGGCTAAATATGAGAACCGCTATTGAATTAAACGGAGGAAGTCTTTTGAATAATATCCGATTCGCCTGTATAATGCACGCATACACAATTTCACCGTTTCGGTAAAGTTGTGGTAAATTTTCATATACTTGCAGATATGACTTGTGAGATTCATTGTCCATCCAAAAAGGCGCTTTAAAATCATCTATTGTTAGGTCTTTGATGCGCTGGAAGATATCGTTCATTTGCTGCAATTCAAAGCAAAAGTCCATTATTTTCACTTTCCTGTCCAAAATATAAATACTATACGTTACACCTTATCGCCCAAATATGCCTAAAAAATTCACTATGCCTGCCATTTACTTCTAGCCAAGCTGGAGCTATTGACAAAGTGGTTAAAATCTAGTTAAAAGCTGGCGCCAACGCCGGCGGGTACTTTATATATTATAAAGCTTTTGTCGAAAAACCGCAAGTTATTAAACTTCTAAATCTTGTTAAAGTTTTCACCTATGGGGATAATTTTTGGTTTATCGAAGTTCCAGAACCCCCCGCTTAAAGAAGCGGGGGGTTACGTATTCTCACTCTATACAAACGGCGGGCATGACTCCCGTTTCAATAAAGTAGTGAACTGCATATGATGTAAACGAATATGGACGTAAGTTCACATACAATACACACAGTCTGACAGGTTATCGTTCACATTCGTCCATATATTCCAAAAGAAAATCCGGGCGAACCCGGGTTTTCACTATGATACAAATTGGCGGTAATAATCACGCTGGCGGTAAACCATCTCAATCAGGCTGTGCGTCGTCTGCCCCCGGCCGACCCTTTGCTTCATGCCCGCTTCTCCGAACTGGTAAGCCAAAAGCGCGTAATGCGGGCCATATTTATGTGTAAACGCACCGAGCATGGCCGTGCCCGCGTTGATGTTCTGGTAAGGGTCCATCAGGTTGTCAATCCCGTGCTGCTCGTAAAGCCAGCCCCTGTTTACATCGTTAATCTGCATGATACCACTGTCGCGCGTGCCGTTTCTGTTTACATTTACAGCATCTGCCCGAAACCTGCTTTCACGCCAGATAACGGCAAGGACAAGCGGATATTCCAGCCCGCGCTGTACGCATTTTTCATAGGTGTATGCCTGAAGCTCATAGCTCATGGGGATGACATCGCTGTAAATAAACCCGCCCGGCTGTGCAGGGGCGCCCGCGTAATCGGGCTGAACCCAAGCCGCGGCTTCGGCAAGCTCCGGCTGCTGCTCGTCTCCGGCCGCTGCCGTTTCAAGCTCGCCTTCTTCCTCACCCGCCTTAGCCTCCTCTTCCCTGCCTGCGGCGATGATCGCCTGTTCCGCCGCGTATTCCTCCGCAGATTGCCTTGCAATGCGCTCCTGTTCCCTTAAAGAGGCCGTGGCGGAGGCCGTATAGGGCGTTCTTATCGCCGGAGCCGTGTTATCACTTGATTGTTTTGGTTCATCTTCAGCAGGCGGAGTCTTGCCCGCTTCCGTTATCTCCTCTGTATGCGGAATCAGCCGCTCATACAGGATATCGTCAACCGGTAATTTCGGTAAATCGGCAATGGGTTTAGTCACTGCCACAGGCTTTACCGCCGCCGCAGGCCAGGCCGCCGCCTCTTCCAGTTCCGTGTTCAAAGCCTCAATATTCCGGTACAGGGGTATGCCCGCGATGCCGCCCATAAAAATAACGGCAAACCCGAAAAACACGGAAAATACACACACTTTTTTAGCTAAAGAACGCGCTGCCCTCTCGGTCGAAACCCGGCGCGCGGCTGCCCGCGTCATTTCGCAGACGGCGCGTTTAACCTGCCCCCAAACGATTTTTGCCTGGGGAATCGCCACCTTTTCTATTGTATCGCGCATGTTGCCGAGCATTCAATCACCTTTCAGAATAAAACATTGGACATACCTTCTCAAATATATTCCTCTCATTTTATAAATTATACCATACTTCATGGATAATTTTTCCCGCTTTCTTTTTTTGTCATTCACATTCGGCGTTTTTTGCATATATTTTTGTTTCACACGACAACTTTTCTATGTTTTAGCCAAATGAGTTTTATACATATTAGACATAAAACGAGTAATTTATACAACAAGTCTAACTTGTACATCAAACGCATATATATTGAGAAACAAGTTTTACGCGCGGGGTGATTTTTTTGGCAAGCGGGCTAAAAGACCTCTTTTTTAGCGGTCAGAATAATATTTTAGACGTCATAATCGTAGTCGTTTTGTTGGGCTCGGGGATATATTTTACAATAAAAACGAGATTCTTCCAATTGTCGGGCATTGGGTTTATTTGTAAAAATACAGTCGGTACGTTGCTTAAAAAAGACAAGCCCGCAGGTGCGCAAAGAATCACGCCTTTTCAGGCCGTGACGACGGCGTTGGCGGGGACAATGGGCGTAGGGAACATCGCGGGGGTTTCAACGGCGCTTGTCGCGGGCGGCCCCGGCGCGATTTTCTGGATGTGGGTGAGCGCGTTTTTCGGCATGATGACGAAATATTCCGAGATATTTCTCGCGGTAAAATACCGCAGGCACGACAGTGACGGGCGTGTTTTCGGAGGGCCCATGTATTATATGGAATACGGCGCCAAGAAAAAATGGCTTGCGTGCGTTTTCGCCTTTTTATGCGTCGTTTGCGCCGGGACAGTCGGCAATCTTACTCAGATTAATTCACTTTCCACCGCTGTTTATGCGTCGTTTTCCATACCGCTTTGGGTGAGCGGGGCGCTTACCGTATTATGCGCGGGGGCCGTTATTGTCGGCGGCATCAAGCGCATCGGAACAACAAACGAGTTTATCATACCTTTTATATCGATTGCCTACATCTGCATTTCGCTTGGCTTTTTAGTCGTCAACAGAGCCTATATAATACAGGCGTTCTCCCTGATTATGCAGTCCGCGTTTTCATTTCGTACGGCGGCAGGCGGCATAACGGGCTACGGGATTGCCCGCGCGATTAAAATCGGACTTTCACGCGGCGTCTTTACGAACGAGGCCGGGCTTGGCTCCGCGCCTATCGCGCACGCCGGGGCAGATTGCAAATCCGCTTCCCATCAAGCGGTCTGGGGGATTTTCGAGGTCTTTCTCGATACCATCCTTGTCTGCACGCTGACGGCGCTGGTACTGCTGACGGCGGCGGGCGGCGGGCTTTGGCGCTCAGGCGCCGACGGCGCGCCGCTGACCGCACTTGCCTTTGAATCCGTCTATCACGGGTTTGGTGGGAAATTTATATCGGTATCCATTATCTTTTTCGCGCTTGCCGCCATTTTGGGGTGGTATTATTACGGCGAAACCGCGCTGAATTATCTTTTTAAAGGCTCAAGGGCCGCTTTGTATGCATACCGCCTCTTCTTTTTCTGCTTCGTTTTTCTCGGCGCTGTCGGCGAAATGTCGCTTATATGGAACATGACGGATATTTTCATCGCGCTTATGGCAATCCCGAATATCACGGCGCTTGTGCTGTTGAGGAGAGAAATAAAGTTGCCAACTGTTAACCCTCACGCACGATAGCGGTGAGCGGAGCGCGCTAAACGAGAGTACAAAGGGCGGTTAAAAACAGGGCAATGGAAAAACAGGCAACAAAGAGCGCGCAAAATGACACTCCTTTTTTCGCGCGCTCTTTAGGAGTGCTTTTTTGTGTTCTATTTTATGCTTTCTTCTTTACTTCGCCTTTTCT
>Ga0099364_10003070_pt1 | contig 26232 bp, 22 predicted proteins | sample TergutTh196P3_FD_73070 | JGI IMG/M metagenome (GOLD analysis project Ga0099364, IMG submission 73070) | Microcerotermes parvus P3 segment gut microbial communities from Pointe-Noire, Republic of the Congo - Th196 P3 | ecosystem: Host-associated > Arthropoda: Insects > Digestive system > Gut ...
GTCAGTTGGCGAAAGTTTGTCCGTCTGATGCGATAAAGAGGGTGCCGATTAAAAATGCTTATGACTTAAAATCTTGAAAATTATGTTCCTAACAATCATACTTCAAACCCTAAACCGCTTCCCCAAACCCGATTTTGAAAGCGGTTATGAACACCCGATACGTGAATATTTCGTTCCCAACGAGGCGTTGTGGTCGTACATAGATATTGCGATGCTCGTGTTGCTGATGAGTTTTGTGGCGTGGGCGGTCATTAAAAAACAAGTTCGATTTCCCGTTATTCTGACATCGGTCATTTCGGTTGCCTACTTCGGATTTTTCCGCTACGGCTGTGTGTGCAGTATCGGCGCAGTGCAAAATGTGGCGTTGTCGCTCGCCGATAGTTCATATACCATTCCGCTGTTTGCGCTGTTGATGTTTGTTCTGCCCATTGTTTTTACGCTGTTTTTCGGACGAGTGTTTTGCGCGGGCGTGTGTCCGTTTGGTGCGTTGCAGGAGTTGGTTAATGTCAAAAATTACAGGCTGTCGAAAACCGTAACAAGCGTTCTTGGGATTTTTCCTTGGATTTATTTGGGTTTCGCGGTGCTGTTTTCCGTAACCAACAGCCGATTTATCATTTGCCGTTTCGACCCATTTGTCGGGATTTTCCGTTTGGGAGGCGAATTTCCTCTGCTCGCTTTTGGCGTGCTGTTGTTGGTTTTTTCCATTTTTACGGGGCGACCGTTTTGTCGTTTCATTTGTCCTTACGGCGCGATTTTGAGCCTATTTTCGAGGATTTCGTTCAATCGTGTGAAAATCACGAAAAAAGAATGTATCAACTGCCAACTTTGCCACAATGCCTGTCCCGTTGATGCGATACGACCGCCTTACGAGAACAAGGTCAAAGAAAGTCGCGCCGACGGCGTGAAGCGAATTTTGCGCTACATTGTTTTCCTGCCGTTGATGGTCGTAGCAGGCGCAACGATTATGTATCTGTTGAGCGACAATTTCAGTAAAGTTAATAAAAATGTTCAGTTATATGACGCAGTAATGGCAAACGAAGCCGAACCGCAAGCCGTACAATTGCTCGAATTACAGGCTTTTTACGGACAAGAAACAAGAACCGTCGAAGACCTCGCCACACAAGTTGCCGAAATTAAACGAGATTTCCGCATTTATTCGGGAATAATCGGCGCATTTTTCGGATTGGTAATTGCATTAACATTAATAAATTTATCAACAAAAAGAACTCGGAAAACTTACGAAATTGATGATGCGGATTGCGTTTCTTGCGGAAGATGTTTTAAGTATTGTCCGCAGAATTTGTCTGAACTTTGATTTTTTTGATTTGTATGATTTAATTGATAAAAAAATAATTTAGTTTTAATAACTTATGTGTTTAACATTTGATAATTGGCTGTCTTTGATTTCTTTATTTTTTGTGTTAGTAGGTGGTACTTTTGCTTTTATTCAATGGAAACGAAATCTAAAAATTAGACGAGCAGAATTTATTAATCAAATTCTTGAAAAATTGAGATTCGATAAAGAATTGGTTGAAATAATGTATATTGTTGATTATAATCAAAATTGGTATAATCAATCTTTTCATAATGGAAAATTAGAGAGTTCTATTGATAAACTATTTTCTTATTTAGATTATGTTTGTTATTTGGAGTCTAATAACAATATTGTCAAAGAAGAATTTAAAATTTTTCAGTATGAAATTAATAGAGCTTGTGTTTCAAAATCAACACAACAATATTTATGGAATTTGCATCATTTCTCAAAAAAGAATAAGACAAATTGTTCTTTCCAATTTTTAATAGATTATGGAGTTAAAAATAAATTATTTCCGAAAGATTTTAAAGAAAATACAACTTTATATAACAAAACATTGAATTGGTAAAATGCCGTTAGGCACAAAATATTGGTAGAAAAGACGCAACCACACACCCAATGTCCCGTAGGGACACAAAATGCAAATAATCGACAAAAAAGAAATATTTTAATCTTTAAAATCTTATAAATCTTAATAAAATCAAGGTTCAGAAAATGAAAAGAATAATCAGCAGAAACATAGCGATAATATCCGCAATTTTCATTATCGCGTTTTCCATAATGTTTATAACCAACTATTTTCAGGTTAGCGGTGCGGAAACAATCCATTCCGAAGTGCTCGAACAACTTCGGCAGGCAAACGAAGAAAACAGCAATCTGCAGTTACAGGAAAAAATCCGCGCAATGGACCTGTTGGCGCGCAAAGCCTATTTTATCAACCACAACAGACTTGCGTCGGGCGCAGTCATTTTATTGGTTATGGTTGCGGTGTTTGTCGTGAGTTTGCGTGTTTATTTCGCAAAATCGAAGGACATTCCCGACAAAGAAATTGACCCCATCGACGATTGGTTGCTCAAATCCAAAACGCGGAAATACATCGTTTGGACGGCAGGCGGTTTGGCGTTTGGCGGAATACTTTTCGCCGTACTCACTTCGCCCCATTTGAAAAATGAAAAATTCGAGGAACAAACCGCCGAAGTAATTTCCGCCGATACTTTAATTTCCGAAAATTTTTCAGAAGAAGAAAATCAACCAACAGAAATCCCAACAGACATAATCGTCCCAATAGAAACCACAGAAACCGCCACCGAACCAACCATAGAAGTCTCAAAAGTTACCCACAACTTTTTCCGCGGAAACAACGGCATCAGCACTGCAAAAAACATTCCAACATCGTGGAATTTAGCCACAGGCAAAAACATTCTGTGGCAAGTTCCCGTACCACGCAAAGGCTTTAATTCACCCGTCATAAACGGCAACAAAGTTTTCTTTTCGGGTGCCGACGAAACCGCACGCGAATTATTTTGCTACGAATTAAGTTCGGGCAAAATGCTTTGGCGATTAGAGGCAAAAAACGCAGCAGGCGTTCCCAAAACCACCGAAGATACAGGACTTTCTGCCTCTACCGTTGCCACCAACGGCAAGCAGGTTTGTGCCATTTTTGCCACAGGCGATGTCATTTGTGCCGACCTCGACGGCAAACAACTTTGGGCGAAAAACATCGGCGTGCCCGACAATTCTTACGGATATGCGTCGTCGTTGCTCATTTTCGGCAACACGCTGATTATACAATATGACAACCGCAACGCCAAAAAAGTGTTGGCGTTGGATTTGGCAAACGGCAACGTGCGTTGGTCGAAAGATCGCACCGAGCGAAATCCATCGTGGAGCAGTCCGATAATCGCGATGGTCAATAACACTCCGCAACTTATTTTGGTGGGCAATCCGGGCATCACATCTTACAACCCGAACAACGGCGAACAAAATTGGCGTGTAGAGGCGATGTCGGGCGAACCTGCGCCAAGTCCTGCCTACGCTAACGGCATTGTTTTCGCCGGAACAGAATACGCCACGCTCATTGCCATCAACGCCACAGATGGCTCGGTGCTTTGGCGCAACAACGAATTTTTGCCCGAAATAGCAAGTCCAGTAGCGACAAAAGATTTTGTGTTTGTGGCAACATCTTACGGCGTAGTGGCGAGTTTTAACGCTCAAACGGGCGAATTGATAAAAGAAATGGAGTTAAGTACCCAATTCGATGCCTCGCCGATAATCGTAGAAGGAAAAATTTATTTGATCTGCACCAAAGGAAAAGTGTTTATTTTCTCCGCAAAAGGCGATTTTACGCTGGTAAATTCCTTTGAAACAGGCGAAAAAACATTTGCTACGCCTGCATTTACGGATAGGAAAATTGTGATTAGAACGGAGAAGAGTGTTTATTGTGTAATGGAAAAATAATGAACTGTACTTGCAATAATTCAAATAACACCGATTTCATAACTCAAACAGACGTTATAATAAATCAAATCGGAACATCTCGGAGTAACATCATTCCCTTACTCCAAGCCATACAAAACGAGTTTGGTTACCTGCCTCACGATGCCATTGAACGAGTGTACGAAAAAACCGAAATCGACCGTGCGCAACTCATCAGCGTATCGTCGTTTTACTCACAATTTCGACATATTCCTTACGGAAAACACTTGATAAAAGTGTGCACCGGAACGGCTTGCCACGTGAAAGGCGCAGGAAATGTTATTGATGCTTTCCGTCGAGAACTGAAAATGAACGACGATAAAATTACCACCAACGACGAACTTTTTTCTATCGAAAAAATCGCCTGTTTAGGTTGCTGTTCGCTTGCTCCGGTGGTACAGATTGACGAAAAAATTTACGGACACGTTCAGCCCGGAAAAGTCAATGAAGTGATTGACGATTTTTTAGTACATCAAACCGAAAAGGAACAAGCCGAAATCAAAAAATCGCAACGAAAAATTGCCGGAGAAATTCGGCTTGGAATGGGTTCGTGCTGTCAAGCGAGTGGCTCGTCGGGCATACTCGAAGAATTGAAAAAAGCGGAACACGAGTTGGGAATTGATGTCCACATTAAACAAGTCGGCTGTGTCGGCGTTTGCAGTAAAGTGCCGTTGATTGATGTCGTTCAACCCGACGGCTCGGTGGTGCGCTACCCGAATGTAAAAGCCTCCGAAATAAAAGAAATTTTACACCATCATTTCAAATCTGCAACTTATTTTAAACGATTAAAAAACAATTTATTAGGACATTTAGATACCTACCACACCGACGCAACTTGGGACAATGTTATTTGGAAATCGGAAAATGAGCGCACAAATACGATAAATAATTTTCTTTCCTATCAAAAGCACATTTCCACCGAAGGATACGGTGTTCTTACACCTTTGAATATTGATGAATATTGTGCGCACGGTGGTTTCGATGCGTTACGAAAAGCGTTATCTATTCCTCGAAACGAGATTATTGCATCAGTTCTCAAAAGCGGAATTCGAGGTCGTGGCGGAGGCGGTTTTACTACCGGACGAAAATGGGAAATCATCGCCAAAAAAGAAAGCCCCGTTAAATACCTCATTTGCAACGGAGACGAAGGCGACCCGGGCGCATTTATGGACAGAATGTTGCTTGAAAGTTATCCGTTTCGGGTCATCGAAGGAATGTTGATTGGCGCATATGCAGTTGGCGCATCGGAAGGAATTTTCTACATTCGCGCCGAATATCCGCTGGCGGTTTCACGCATTCGCAATGCTATCGAAATTTGCAAAGAACGAAAATTGCTCGGCAAAAATATTCTTGACAGCGATTTTTCGTTTGATATTCAAGTGTACGAAGGAGCAGGCGCATTCGTTTGTGGAGAAGAAACCGCATTGATTGCCTCAATCGAAGGCAGTTGCGGATTTCCCAAACTTCGACCGCCTTATCCTGCCGAAAAAGGATTGAACGGCTTTCCCACATTGGTCAATAATGTGGAAACATTGAGCCAAATTCCTTACATTTTGAAACACGGCTACGAGAAATTCAACGCCATTGGAACGCCGAGCAGTAAAGGAACAAAAGTGTTTGCGCTCGCCGGAAAAGTCCGTTACGGCGGGTTGATAGAAGTGCCGATGGGCATCACGCTCAACGAAATTGTCGAAAATATCGGCGGTGGAATCGGCGGAAACGGCACGCTCAAAGCCGTTCAAGTCGGTGGACCGTCGGGCGGTTGCATTCCTGCTCATTTGTGCGATGTTCCCGTAGATTTCGACGAACTCAACCGAATGGGCGCAATGATGGGCTCGGGCGGATTGGTGGTGCTTGACGAACGGGATTGTATGGTTGATGTGGCACGTTATTTCCTCGAATTTTCGTGCGAAGAATCGTGCGGAAAATGCACTTTTTGCCGTGTCGGCATCCGCAGAATGTTGGATATTTTCGCCAACATAACATCGGGCAAAGCCGAAATGGAAGATATTGATAAACTCGAACAATTAGCGTTAAACATCAAAAAAGCCTCGTTGTGTGGACTTGGAAAAACGGCTCCAAATCCGGTGCTCACAACCATTAAGTATTTCCGCGACGAATACGAGGCGCACATCAACGGCGTTTGTCCCACAGGCGTTTGCAAGGCATTGACAAAATTTATAATCGACGACCGATGCACCGGCTGTACCAAATGTGCCAAAGTTTGTCCCACCGATGCCATTCCATACACGCCCTACGAAATTCATCATATTGATACCGAAAAATGTGTGCAGTGCGGTTTGTGTATTGATGAGTGTAGTTTTGGGGCGATACATAAGGTGCCGTTGAATGTGAAAGTAGAGTAATTTGAAAAATAATAACAATAAATAATACTGTGGAAAACCAAATGAAACTATATTGGGAATTATTTTTTGAAAAATTTTCTAATAAAGAAATATTAAGACAACTAAATAACCCAATAAGAGAATACGAAGAAGAAATGATTGATGGAGCAATTGTAGATGTTGGCTGTGGACAATCATCATTTCTTCTTGATTTTGCTTCTACTCGCAGAGAGTTAATAGCAATTGATAGCGAGCAATTTCAACTTGATTTTTTAAGAAAACGAGTAGAAAATGAAGAATTAGCAAATATTGATAATTGGAAATTCTATAATCAAAATTTTCCACAAACAGGTTTGCCAAACAAAGAATATTCATTAATTATCTTTTCTAATTTATTACACTTTTTTACGCTTGATGAATGTGTAGAGATTGGCAAACTCGTATCACAAAAATCTATTAGTGGTACTTTTATTTATGTCGGAGTTCATTCAGATAAACACTATGCAAATAATCCTGAAAATCCCAATAACAACGATTACTTTAAGCATTACTTTACCATTCATGATTTAGAAACTATTTTTCCTAATGAACTATTTGAACGAATATATTATGCAGAAGTAGATAAAGTAGACTCTAAAATGGAAAGAGAATTTACAGAAGAATGGTTGGACAGATTATTAAAAGTAGCAAAAGTAACAGACCCTAAACGTATTGACCAAGCTAAAAAAGACTATTTAAAGAATAAATCTCAATCTGACATTGTTGTAATATTTAGAAAAAAATAAAATTGCTATTAATACAAACATTTTAATTCAAAATAATATGAGAACTATTACAACAATCCTTGCCACACTGATAATTTTTACATCAGTAGCACAAAACACTTTCGTTCATAAAACGGAAATAGCCGAAATCATACTTTTGTCCGAAGGACAACGTGATGGCAGAATGGATATTTTAATCGGCGCAACGCCCGAAATGATTGCCGAACTTGCCCCGAACAACACCTATCCAAGTGCCACCAACGCATTTCTAATCCGCACAAAAAGCGATAAAAATATCCTTATCGACACAGGTCTTGGGCAGGAACTTTTCAACAATTTGCAGGCTGTCGGCGTTGCGCCCGAAACGATAGATGCCGTTCTGATAACGCACCTTCACGGAGACCATATTGGCGGACTTTTGCGCGATGGCAAAAAAGCATTTCCAAACGCAAAACTTCTGATGTCGAAACGCGAAGCACAAAGCGCCAACGAAAACGCCCACAAAACAATAGAGCAATACGAACTCATCACTTTTGAGCCGTCGGAAAACATACCTGCACCTGTTTTCGACGACATAAAAGCAATGGCAAACTACGGACATACACCTGGACACGTTGTGTATTTCATTGATAAAGTTGCCATTTGGGGTGATATGACACACGCAATGGCGTTTCAAATGTCATTTCCGCAAGTAGCTGTAACTTTCGACAGCAATCCGGCGGAGGCAGTTTCGGCTCGTCTCAACATGCTTGAATATCTCGTTGCCAACGATTATATTGTCGGCGGAATGCACATTCCGTATCCCGCTATCGGAACGCTGAAATCGAATGGCAAAGGCGGATATGTATTCAGCCCCCTAAATTCCCCTCAAGGGAGACTTTCTGACGACCATCAATCAAAATAGAAATCAATAATTTATGAATACAGAAAATAAAAACAATGCTTCTGTAAGTCCCCTTGTGGGGGATTTAGGGGGCTTTAAAATCAAACTAAACAACCAAGAAATCTCCGTTTTCGAGGGCGAAAAAATCATCGAATCCGCACGCCGAAACGGCATTGAAATTCCTGCGCTGTGTTACGCCAAAGGAATGAAACATCAAGCGTCGTGTATGGTTTGCGTGGTAAAAAATTGCGAAACGGGGCAAATTCTTCCGTCGTGTTCCACCGTTGTTGCCGACGGAATGAACATTGACAGCGAAAGCGACGAAGTGAAAGACCTTCGCCGTCAGTCGTTGGAATTGCTGTTGAGCGACCATATCGCCGTGTGCCGTTTGCCGTGCGACGTAAAAAAATGTACGTTACGGAAACTCGCTACCGAATATCGTGCCAAATGGAACAGATATCCACGCTATTCGGCAATAAAAGATGCACAGCCACAGCATATTAAAGGCAATTTTTGGTTTGATGTTGCGAAATGTATTCGTTGCGGATTGTGCGTGTATAATAGCAACGATGGTTTTACGTTTAAAAATAGAGGTTTCGGAATGCAGGTCGTTTTGCCCGAAGAAAGCGTGAAAAATGTTGACGAATTGTTGTGCGAAATTTGTCCGACACAGGCGTTGTATTTGTCTGAATTTTGATTTATATGATAAACAAAATTAATAGTGAAGAAAATATGATATGCGCACTATGTAAAGAGAAAGAAGCAAATAAAACAAACACTCACTTCTTGACAGATGGAATAATTCGTAATTGTTTAAATCAAGATGGAAGTGCAGAACGAGAAAAAGGTTTTTATTTTAATTTATCAAATGAAAATCCTTTTGTTGAATTTAATTTTCAAAGAGACACTTCTATTGAAAAAATAGAACAAACTTTAGAAAGAGAAGCAACAGAAAATGAAATAGAAAAAGCAAAGAAAAATCCATTTTCGGTTGATAATGTTTTTTGTAGTGTTTGTGAAAGTAATTTTGAAAAAATTGAAAGTAAATTCATAACAGAATTATTACCTAAATTTCGAGAAACAGACTTGTCCAAAACTAATGAGATTAATATTGAGAACGTAATATTAATACGATTGTTTTTTTATTTGCAAATATGGCGAACGGCTATTTGCGACACGACATTTAAACTATCTGAAAAAGTGATTGAAAGTCTTAGGCAAATAATTCTAAATTATGAATCTATTGAAAAAACAACAATAACACAATTTCCGTTGTCTATTACTTATCTTGAAACAAGAGGAGATAAAAAAGAATACACGAGTAACTATGTTTGTTATACTAATGATAGCAACCCGAATATCATTTTTATGAATGATTTTGTTATTCAATTCTATGAAAATTTGAATGAATTTGCTTTTTTCGACTTTTATGGACTAAATGCAGAAAATAGTTATGTGTATTTCTGTAATGTTGATAAAAACCAATTTGAATTTGCAGTTAATGTTTTTCATAATGCAAAACGAAAACAATTTTTAAAAGATTTTATTACAGCAAACAAAATAGAGCAAACAATAGATTTATATATTGCTGGTTTTGTTAATCTATGGTTGGGTGTTTTTGGAACTAATCCTACACCGCAGACAATAGAAGAATATCAAAACGTATTAACAAACAATAATACTGATATTTTGAAATATACGAAAGAAAATATTGTAAATATTACAAATCACTTCATACAAAATAAGTTTAAATCTTGAAGATCTTGTAAAAATTCTGGTTCAAGACAAAAGAAAGGAGATAATAATGTATTATTATTCAACAAATTACTTATCGCCCGTAGGTACAATTACGCTTGCGTGCGATGGCAACAATCTTATTGGATTGTGGAACGAGGCGCAAAAATATCACGGCAATACCATATTCAAAGAAATGGTGGAGAAAAATGACATACCTGTATTTGACGATACAAAAAAATGGTTAGACAAATATTTTGCCGGCGCGAAACCCGAAATTGCCGAATTGCCGTTAGCGCCTGTTGGTGGCGAGTTTCGTCAAGCAGTATGGAACATTTTATGTGAAATACCATACGGCGAGGTTATTACGTATGGCGACATTGCAAAAAAAATGGCAGTGAAAATGAACAGGAAAACGATGTCAAGTCAAGCGGTGGGCGGAGCGGTTGGACATAATCCTATATCTATCATCATTCCCTGTCATCGCGTTGTAGGCTCAAACGGCAGTTTGACGGGTTATGCAGGAGGCGTGAAAACAAAAATAAAATTGCTTGAATTAGAGAGAGTTGATATGTCCCGGCTGTTTGTTCCTGCGAGTGGAACGGCTCTTTAATTTCATCTTGAACCGAGATTTTTACGATTAACAGGATTAAAAAATCTTGGTTTAAACAATGAAAAGAAAAAATGATTAACAATAAAAAATAATCTTGGTAATTATGAAAATCTTGCAAAAATTTTGGTTCAAGACAATTCTTTTTTTGCTTCTTTTTTCTTGCAACACAAAAACTAACCAAACAGAAAATCAGCAAGAAGAGCAACAGCCTGTTTATCAAATAGAAATCGAACAAACAGACAGTCTAATCACTGCTGAAATTATTTCTAACATTCAACAAGAGAAAAAGGAAATTGTCAAAAATTGGAGCATTTTCAGGGGCAATCCGACATTGAGCGGTTACACAAGCGCGTCATTGCCCGATAAACCTAAACTTTTGTGGACATTCCCAAGCGGTGCCAATACTAAATCTTCACCGGTTGTGTACAATCAAACTGTTTATTGGAGCAGTCGGCGCGGGCGGATTTTCGGCGTAAATATCGAAGGAAAAAAGACTTTCGATTACGCAATGGAAACTGCCGTTGATGCAAGCCCGATAGTGTTCGATTCGGTGTTGTACATCGGGCGGATTGACGGTTTTTTGTGCGCCATTTCGCTTGTAGAGACAAAAAATCTTTCACCCTTACTATGGACTTTTGAAACCGAAGGACAAATTTCCGCTTCGCCAAACCGAATGAATTTCGACGGCAGAGAAGCCGTTATCGTCGGCAGTTACGACAACAATTTGTATGTCATCGACAGCCGAAACGGACAGGAAATCAACCGTTTCCCGTCGGGCTACTACCTCAACGGCGCTGTGGCGCAGAGCAATAACTTTATTGTGTATGGCGGTTGCGACGGCTGGATTCGAGTGATTGACGCCGTCGCAGGCGTTCAGACCGATTCGTTGGAAGTCGAAACGTACATTCCTGCATCGCCGGCTATGAGCGGAAATTGGGTGTATGTTGCCGACCATTCGGGAAACATTTACGAACTCAAACTCGATAAAGGCAAAATCGCTACGTCAAAAAAAATAATCGAATCGCAAGACAAAGACAGCAAATTTGTTTCCGTTCCTGCCGTTTCGGACAAGCTGGTTTATATCGTTTCCGACGACAGAAACGTGTATGCCATCAACCGCAAAGACGGCTCCATTGCGTGGAAATACTTCTTGAAAGGCAATACAGGAGAAAGTTCACCCGTCATCGCCAACGACAAATTACTCGTCTGCACCCGTTCGGGAATTGTTTCCATACTCGACGCGAAAACCGGAAAATTGCTCTGGGAATACGATACCGGTGAACAAATTATCGCATCGCCTGCTGTCGTAACCGGATATTTTTATATTTTGACGTTTAAGGGAACTTTGTTTTGTTTTGGGAAATAAGATTTTTAAAATCAACAAAATTCTTTATCTTGTACTTGGTAATCTAATTATCTGAGTATAGTTTTTGGCAAATATTCTTCTTGTATATTTTCCATTGCCGACCACATAGAACTGCGGAATTCAGGATTCATTTTTTCAAATTCAGCTAATAATTTTTTCATATCCGAACGATGTGAAGTTTTTTCGTGCGGACAATTTTTCTTCTGTTTTTTATATTCTCGAATTTCAGCTAATTGCACAATCTCTTTTTCTTTATTCATTGCCAACGGGCGGATAATTTTCATATCAAATTTATCCATTGTTGTCATTGGTGGCATCGTGCCAAACGCACCTTGAAAAACCATATTCATCAGCAACGTTTCCAACACATCATCAATATGATGTCCAAGCGCTATTTTGTTGCAATTGTGTACTTTAGCTAATTCAAATAACGCTTTTCGCCTGTTCCACGAGCAAAGAAAACAAGGCGATTTACGTTTATCTGTCGATTCGTCGAACGAAATAGTATGATGTACAAAAGGTACATTAAACCGTTCACAAAAACCTTTTAAATATTCAATATCCGATTTATACGGAATATTCTCAACACTGATATGTGCCGCAACCAACGAAAATTTAGGATTAAAAATCTTCATTTTTTCGCCCAATATTTCTACCAATGCCAGCGAATCTTTTCCGCCCGAAAGACCGATAAGAATGCGGTCTCCGTCATTGATTAAACCATATTCCTTAATGGTTTTGTTTACCCGTTTGTTCAGTTTATAAAGAAAATAATGTTGCTCTTTTGTAAGATCTTCCACGTTTAATATTCAAAGTTCAAAATTCAAGATTCAAAATTAATGTTTTTTTTCTATCTTTGCGACAATATTGAATCTTGAATTTTAAATCTTGAATAAAATTATGGGAAAAGTTCTGATTATTGGCGCCGGCGGCGTGGGAACAGTTGTAGCTCACAAAGTTGCTCAAAACACAAATGTGTTTACCGAAATAGTGTTGGCAAGCCGTACAAAATCGAAGTGTGATATTATTGCCGAAGATGTAAAAAAACGTTACAATGTAAATATAAAAACAGCGCAAGTAGACGCCGACAATGTAGATGAATTGGTTGCGTTGTTCAACGAATATCAGCCGAAATTAGTGATTAACGTTGCGCTTCCATATCAAGATTTAACCATTATGGATGCGTGTTTAATTTGTAATGTAAATTACTTGGATACTGCAAATTACGAACCAAAAGACGAAGCCAAATTTGAATATTCATGGCAATGGGCGTATCACGACAGATTCAAAGAAAAAGGCTTGACAGCGATTCTCGGTTGCGGATTCGATCCTGGCGTAACGAGCGTTTTTACCGCTTATGCCGCCAAACATCATTTCAAAGAAATGCACTATTTAGATATTGTAGATTGCAATGCCGGCGACCACGGAAAAGCATTTGCTACCAATTTTAATCCCGAAATTAATATTCGCGAAGTTTCACAACGCGGAAAATATTGGGAAAACGGCAAATGGATTGAAACCGAACCGCACGAAATTCACAAGCCATTAACTTATCCCGAAATTGGACCAAAAGAATCATACGTGATTTATCACGAAGAATTAGAATCGTTGGTGAAAAATTTCCCGACCTTAAGACGCGCTCGTTTTTGGATGACTTTCGGACAAGAGTATCTTACTCACTTGCGCGTAATTCAGAATATTGGAATGGCGCGGATTGACGAAGTGGAATACAACGGCGTTAAAATTGTGCCGATACAATTCCTCAAAGCGGTTCTTCCAAATCCAGGCGATTTGGGCGAAAATTATACCGGTTGGACTTCAATTGGTTGCCGCATAAGCGGAATCGACAAAAACGGAAACGAAGCTACCTATTATATATATAATAATTGCAGCCACGAAGAAGCCTATAAAGAAACCGGAACGCAAGGCGTGAGCTACACAACCGGCGTACCGGCAATGATTGGCGCCATGATGTTTTTGACCGACGAATGGTATGGACACGGTGTTTTTAATGTCGAAGAATTTAATCCCGACCCGTTTATGGAACAATTGAACAAACAAGGTTTGCCTTGGCACGAGTTGCATAATGTGGATTTGGAGATGTAATAGAAATTAATATAAACATTGCATTATTATAATGAGTCGAACCCTAAAAGACTATTTTGTAATCGGACTGAAAGGCATCGCGATGGGCGCTGCCGATGTTATTCCCGGTGTTTCGGGTGGAACAATTGCCTTTATTACAGGAATTTACGAAGAACTGATTCATAGCATTAAATCCATTAATGCCACAAATTTAAAGCTGTTGCTGACATTCAAGTTCAAAGAATTTTGGCAAGCCGTCAACGGTAACTTTTTATTAGTATTGGTCAGCGGAATAGCTTTCAGTTTTCTGTCATTAGCCAAAGTGATGCTGTATTTGGTAGCCAATTATCCGATACAAATATGGTCGTTTTTCTTCGGATTGGTGCTCGCATCGGTTTGGTATGTGATGAGCCAAATCGAAAAATTTGAATGGAAACAAGCCGTTGGTTTTATATTGGCGGCGGTCGCGGCATTTTTTATTACGCAGCAATCGCCGGCAGAAACGCCAAATGAACTTTGGTTTATATTCCTTTGTGGTGCCATTGCCATTTGCGTAATGATTTTACCGGCAATGTCGGGCGGATTTATTTTGCTCTTGCTCGGAAAATATTTTTATATGATGGAAGCACTCGCCACGCTTAATTTCAAAGTGATTGGCGTATTTATCGCTGGCGCAATTATCGGGATTATCAGTTTTTCAAATATACTTTCGTGGCTGTTGGCACGCTTTCGCAACGTAACGTTGGCTGTGTTGGGCGGATTTATGCTCGGTTCGCTAAACAAAATTTGGCCCTGGAAACAAACGATAGAAACATTTATTGACAGGCACGGCGTAGAAAGACCGTTGATAGAAAAAAATATTTTGCCGCACACTTACGAACAACTTACGGGCAGTAGCCATTTGGTTAGTGCGATAGCGTTGTTTTTGCTCGGCGTTACCATTGTATTTGTGATTGAATTTATTGCCAATAAATTAAAAACAAGAAAATGAAAAAAACACGGCTGATTTTGATTTTTCTCCTGTTGGCAATCACAGCCAACGCCGCGAGAATAGACAGAATCGAAATAAAAAGCGAGGCAATGAACACCAATATAAAAGCGGTAATCATTGTTCCCGATGTTGAAAAAACGCAAAATTGTCCCGTCATTTACTTGTTGCACGGTTATATGGGCAATCAAGAATCGTGGCTCGGCATCAAACCCGAATTACCGCAAATTGCAGATAGAGAAGGAATTATCATTGTTTGTCCCGACGGAAAAAATAGTTGGTATCTCAATAGTCCGATAGATAAAAATTCGCAGTACGAAACCTTTATTTCGTCAGAATTAGTAAATTTTATCGACAAAAATTACCGCACGAAAGCCGACCGAAATCACCGCGCCATTACCGGATTGAGTATGGGCGGACATGGCGCGTTGCTCAACGCAATGCGACATCCCGATGTTTTTGGTGCAGCAGGCAGTATGAGCGGTGCGGTAGAAATTCGTATACTTGGCGAAAATTTTGGACTAACGCAATTGTTAGGTAAATTTTCTGAGCATTCCGAAAATTGGAATAAAAATTCAGTATTTAAACAAATTGCTACGCTTGAAAACGGTGTTTTGGCGATTTATTTTGATTGCGGCGTGAGCGATTTCGTGTTTGAGGCAAACGAAAATCTCAATAAAGTCCTTTGGCAAAAAGGAATTGCCCACGATTACACTACTCGTGCAGGCGAACACAATGCCGCTTATTGGAACAATTCCATTGATTATCATATATTATTTTTCAAAAAGTTTTTCGAGAAAAAATGAATTATTTTGAAATTCCATCGCCTTGCTATGTTATCGACGAAGTTTTATTAAGAAATAATTTATCGTTGATAAAATCAGTCAAAGAACGCGCTGAAGTAGAAATTATTTTGGCGTTCAAAGCTTTTGCGATGTGGAAAGTATTTCCAATTTTTCACGAGTACGGTTTTCGCCTTACAACCGCAAGTTCACTTTCCGAAGCACTGTTGGCGAAAAACGAAATGGGCAGTTTGGCACATACCTATTCGCCCGCTTATACCGAAAAAGAATTTCCGACTATAATGGATTGTAGCAGTCATATTACATTTAATTCACTGTCACAATTCGAGCAATATAAATCTAAAATCGTAAATCGTCAATCTAAAATTTCCTACGGTTTACGCATTAATCCCGAAATTTCGGTAGTAGAAACCGACCTTTATAATCCTGTAAAAGCAGGTTCGCGCTTGGGAATAATTGCCGATTTAATGCCTAAAACATTGCCTGAAGGCATTGACGGACTGCATTTTCACGTTCTTTGCGAAAGTTCATCTTATGATTTGGAAAAAGTATTGAACACAGTAGAAGAAAAATTTGGTCATTATTTTTCGCAAATCAAATGGCTCAATATGGGTGGCGGACATTTAATGACGCGCGAAGATTATGATGTAGAACATTTGATTCATTTGTTGCAAAATTTCAAAGCGAAATTTCCGCATTTACAAATTATATTGGAACCGGGCGCAGCATTTGTGTGGCGGACAGGTGTGCTACGTTCTACGATTGTTGATATTGTGGAAAACGGCGGTATCAAAACGGCGATATTAGACGTTTCTTTTGCCTGCCATATGCCTGATTGCTTGGAGATGCCGTATCAACCTGCGATTGTTGGCGCGGAAATCTGCGGTAAAGATACGGGGTGCCACGTCTCTACAAACGAAAACATTTATCGTATGGGTGGAAACAGTTGTTTAAGCGGCGATTTTATCGGCGATTGGTGTTTCAAAGAGCCATTGAACATCGGCGACAGTATCATTTTTGAAGATATGATACATTATACTACCGTAAAAACGACGATGTTTAACGGAATTTCGCACCCAAATTTGGGAATTTGGACACCGGAAAATAAATTTCAGTTGTTGAGAGAATTTGATTATGAGGACTATAAATCGAGAATGTCCTAAAAGATAAAATTTCTGTGATTTTTTATTAAAAATATTTTGCAGAATATAAAAAGGCAATTATCTTTGCACAGCATTTGCGAAAGTAGCTCAGTTGGTAGAGCATAACCTTGCCAAGGTTAGGGTCGCGGGTTCGAGTCCCGTCTTTCGCTCTAAATAAAAAATGGAGCGGAATTTAAAAATTTCGCTTTTTTTATTCAAAATAAGATTAATGCAATATTCAAATCATTGAACAAGCAATCTTGAACTTTGAATTTCTGAATCTTGAATTAATATTTGCGCAGGTGGTGAAATTGGTATACACGCTACTTTGAGGGGGTAGTGCCGGCAACGGCGTGTGAGTTCGAGTCTCATTCTGCGCACAAAAATCCTTAAAAGCATATTAATGCTTTCGAGGATTTTGTGTTTTAGTACGTTTTTTGTACTTTTGTTTTCTAAAGAAACAGAGAATGTTTAATCATATCGCAACAGGTTTTTTGATAGGATTGTTTGTGTCTGTGCCCGTAGGTCCTATTGCTGTGCTGTGTATGCAGCGAACGCTGAATAAGAGCCGTTGGCATGGTTTTGTCACGGGATTGGGCGCGGCGTTTTCGGATATGATTTACGCGCTGGTTGCAGTATTGGGAATGGGACTTATCATTTCTTTTGTTACTACAAATCAGCTTACTATTCAGATAATTGGCAGCGTTGTTATTTGTGTTTTTGGCGTATATATCTATCGCTCTAATCCCATATCTAAAATAGCGCCAATTGCTTCTCCGCAAAATTTTCTTCAAGATTTCGGAACGGCTTTCTTAATAACGATTTCCAATCCGATGATAATATTTCTCTTTTTGGGAATATTTGCCAAGTTCAGTTTTGTAGAAGAAATGTCTATTGCCAAGTTAATGATAGGCATTGTTTCGATTTTTGTCGGAGCGGCAACGTGGTGGTTTTTGCTGGTGTCGATTGTGAATTTATTTCGGAATAAAATCAATGTCCGTGGTTTGGGAATAATCAACAAAATAATGGGCGTTGCACTTATTGTGCTTGCGGCGCTTGCTTTTACTGCATCACTGAAAGGTGATACTTTTTTATAAATTCCGAGATTCAAAATTTCAAATTCAAGATTCAAGGACACAATAATATCCATAAATCTTGAATTTTGAATTTGAAATTTTGAATCAAATTAAATATTGCGAGCTAATTGATTTGTCGGTATACACGCGGTCAATTGCATCTGCAAAAATATCGGCGACAGATAAGATTTTCACTTTATCGCATTTTTTGCGGAAAGGAATAGAATCTGTGAAAATCATTTCCGTAAGTTGTGATTTTTCTATTCTTTCGCAAGCAGGGTCGGACATAACGGCGTGGCTTGCAATGGCTCTAACGGATTTTGCACCGTTTGCTAACATTAAGTCGGCAGCTTTGGTAATCGTTCCTGCGGTGTCCACCATGTCGTCAAGCAAGATTACGTTCATATCTTTTACATCGCCGATGATGGTCATTTCGGCTACTTCGTTTGCTTTTGTTCTCGATTTGTGGCAAAGCACCATCGGAACGCCTAAATATTTTGCAAAAGTATTTACTCTTTTTGAACCGCCAACGTCGGGCGAAGCCATTACTAAATTATCCAACTTTAATGATTGGATATAGGGCAAAAATATGGAAGAACCATATAAATGGTCAACGGGCACATCGAAAAATCCTTGAATTTGGTCGGCGTGCAAGTCCATTGTGATGAGACGTTGAATTCCGGCGACGCTTAACAAATCTGCCACCAATTTGGCACCTATGGATACGCGCGGTTTGTCTTTTCGGTCTTGCCTTGCCCAGCCAAAGTAGGGAACTACAGCGATAATTTTTTTTGCAGAAGCACGCTTGGCGGCATCAATCATTAGCAGCAATTCCATCAAATTGTCCGAATTCGGAAAGGTCGATTGCACCAAAAACACGTGTTTTCCTCTGATAGATTCTTCGTACGAAACACTAAATTCGCCGTCGGCAAAGTGTTGAATAATCATATTGCCGAGAGGAAGATTCAGTTTTTGGCAAATTTTTTCTGCCAAATGCTTAGTATTTGTCCCCGCAAATACCATATAAGGCGATTGGTTGTCCATTTTAGAAGAGCATTAAAAAAGTGTTATTGCAAAATTGTTGCAAAAGTACAATTCTTATTTTGATTTTTTTGTAATTTGAAATAGAAAAAAAGAACTTTTTTGTTTATGTGTTTTTTAAGAAAAATATTTTAAAAATATGAAGATAAAATTTTGCTTAAACTGTTTTTATTGCTATTTTTGTAAATTATAATAAATACAATCTAATTGTTTGAATGATAATTCAGAAGAAATTATTTAGAATACTGCTGATAACGTTAGTGTCAATGCTGTTGATGTCTTGCGTAACCACCCGTCGTACAAATTATTTGCAAAATCCGAGCGTTTTTATTCCTTCTTATCCCAGAGCTGATTCTGTTGTCGATTACCGATTGTTAGTGGGAGATGAGTTGAGTATTTCTGTTTTTTCGTTGGAAGAAGAAGCGAATACTGTTTTTAATCAAGGGATAGCATCTAATCAAATTGCTCGAGTTGGCAATGCAAGTGAGAGAAGCATTTTTACATATACAGTATATGAAGATGGAAGCATCATTTATCCGATAGTTGGGAGAGTACAGGTAGCGGGTTTGACATTGCGTGAAGTTTCATTTTTATTGAAAGATAAATTGCGAGACCAATTTATTATTAATGATTTTTCAGTAAAAGTAAGTTTAGTAAATAATAATTTTAGTATTATTACAGATGCAGGTTCGGGAAAATACTCGATTACGCGTAACAATATGACAATTTTTCAAGCTATTGCATCGGCTCGCGACCTTGCTGAATTTGCTGACCGTGCTCATGTAAAAATTATCAGAAAAACACAAGACGGGACAATTGTTAAAAAATTTGACATTCGAAGTGTGGAAATTTTGGATTCTGAATTTTACTATGTGCAACCGAATGATGTTATTTATGTTCAATCGTTCGACGGGCAGTTTTTTAGATTAAATAGTTTTGCAACAGTATTGTCAACCATTATGACAACTATAACATTTGGTTTGTTTGTGTGGAAATTAACAGGTATGTAATTTTGGATAGTAAAATGATAAATGGCATAAAATATAGTATTCTTTTTTGTTTAATGTTGCTGTTTGTTTCGTGTGTTACAAATAGGGATACGCGACTTTTGCAGCAAAGGGCTTCTTTACCTGAATACAAAAACGCTCCTTATACAGAGTATAGATTGAGGGCAAACGATGAACTTAATATGAGGGTTATTTCATTGAATCAAGATATAACGAGCGCCTTTAATTTAGGTCGTAGTGGTCAGTCATCATTTTTTTCGTACAGGATTTTTCACGATGGCACCATTGATATTCCATTTGTAGATAGTATTCCTGTTGTAGGATTAACTATTAAAGAAGCGAGCGCTGTGATTGAAGAACGCTTAAAGGGTATGAGCGATGATATTACAGTAAATTTGCACTTGGCTAATAATGAGTATTATATGGTTGGTAATTCCGGAAAAGGTAAGCATTCGATTTATAAAGATAGAATGACTATTTATCAGGCTATTGCGCAAGCGGGGTTTTCGCCTGGTGTGGGAAATCTGAAAAAAGTAAGGATTATCCGCGAACAGGAAAATAATATTTCGACTATTGTAACTTTCGACTTGAGAACCGAGTCGATTATTGATTCCGAGTTTTATTATATTCAGCCCAACGATGTTATTTATGTGTCAACGTCGAAAGGTAATTTCTTCAGAATACAATCGTTTACGTCGCTTATAGGTATAGTGTCTTCTTCGCTAACCTTTTTATTGTTGATGTTAAGTTATACAAATTAAAAAGTATGGAAAGTACAAATAAAAATAATTACGAAAACCAACAAAATACGTTTAATTCTTTCGACAACGAAGAATCTTCATTCGATTTTATGAAATGGGTTCGGTTGGTGTTGCAATATTGGTATTTGTTTGTAATATCGTTAGCAGTTGCGTTTTTCTTGGCATATTATTCAAATAGGAGTTGGATGCCTATTTATAAAACCAGTGCCAGGGTTATTATAGATGAGGGAGGAAGAGGCGTAGGCTCTACCGGCGCTGCAGCTGTAATGCAGGGCTTTAACGTTCAGAGTGGTTTTAGGAATGTGAATAATCAGATTATAATGTTTGGTTCGAGAGATTTGACCGCAAGGGCTGTAGGACGATTAGGTTTAGATGTTGATTATTTTACAGTAGGACGCTTCAAAACCAATAATTTATATAAACGGAATCCGGTCGAAATAAAGCACGATTATTTGTCGGGTAATGCTTATTCCATGGAATTTAAATTTGAATCCGTAGACGATAGCTCATTTAAAATTTCTGTTGAAGGGAATAAAAAACAAGATGGTTTTTCAATTACCGGAAAATATGGAGTCCCCGTAAAAAATTCTATGTTTTTTATAACAGTAAATAAAACAGATTTTTTTACTCCCAAAGCAGAATTTTATTTTAGATTCCGAAGCAAAGAGAGTTGGGTTTCGGATTTTAATCCTCGCTTGAATTTTCGTTTCGTAATGGATAGGTCTTCTGTTGTTGAAGTGTCATTAACTGGACTAGTGGCAGAGAGGGATAAAGATTTTATTGATGCCTTGTGTATTGAGTTTTTGGCAGATAACTTGGAAAGAAAAAATGAAGCAGCTATCAGAACAATAGAATTTATAGATAGTCAGTTGTTTGGAATAGCAGATTCGTTGCACGCTGCAGAATCAAGGTTAAGAGAATTCAGAACAGAAAATAAAATGGTAGATGTATCTGCATATGGCTCTACCTTAATGAATCAAATTAACAATTATGACCAAAAAAGGATTGAGCTGAACTTGAAGAAAACATATTTGGATTATTTATCCGATTATTTAAAAGGGAATATTGAAGACGGTAGAATTGTGATACCATCAAGTTTAGGAATCACAGATCCGATGCTAATGACCTTAGTAAAAGAGCTTGTAGAGTTGCAGACCAGAAGAGATGAAATGGGAGTACAAAGTCCTCATTACAGAAAATATCAATCTCAAATTGATGTTAAAAAAGTGGCTCTGCTCGAAGTGCTTAATAATATGTATGATAATTATAATATTGAATTAGCTAATTTCAATAAGCAATACAATATTTTAATGGAGAGAATAGCAGCACTTCCGGATAAAGAAAGTCAAATGGTTAATTATCAGAGAGTTTTTAGAATACATGATAACTACTATACTTTCTTAATGCAGAAAAGAGCAGAAGCGCAAATTCAGAAAGCTTCCAATTCTCCCGACAATATTATTTTAGGTCAAGCAACCCTTGGCGGTGTTATGAATGGCGGAGTAAAAAGCAAAAAATATACTCAGAATTTAACGATAGGGTTGATATTGCCTATGGTTTTCATCTTCTTGAGAGAATTTTTGAATCTGACTATAAAAGATAAAAATGACATTAAAAAATATACCCGTTACGAAATAATCGGAACCATTCAGAAAGGAAAATACGAACAAAATCCATTGTTGGTAAAAAAACAACCAAAATCAATTTTTGCAGAAAGTTTTCGTTTAATTCGCACAAGACTGGAGTTTGTTGCAAAAACGCACGAAAATAAATCAGCCTCTATGTTGGTTACATCAACAGAATCAGGCGATGGAAAATCTTTTTTCAGTATAAACCTTGCCGGGATATACGCTATGGAAAAGAAAAGAGCTATATTAGTTGACCTGGATTTGAGAAGACCGAGCATTGGTAAATCGTTATCTTTACATAAAAATAAAGGAATTTCGAATTATTTAATAGGTCAAGTAGAGTTGGAAGATATTATTATTCAAAAAGAAGGATATGATTTTGACGTAATATTATCAGGAACCATTCCTCCAAATCCCGGAGAATTAGTGAAATCAGAGAAGCTAAAAGAATTATTGGAAATATTGAAAGAGCGATACGAGTATGTTATCATAGATACTTCTCCGATAGGTTTGGTGGGAGATGCTTATGCGTTGACACATATGGTCGATACAAACATATTTGTAGTAAGACAGGAAAAAACAAGTAAGTCGTTCTTTAAGAATGTGGTAGAGCAATTGAAACAAGATAATATTCCTAATGTTTGTATTGTAATGAATGGAGTAGATGCTCAAAATAATGAATATTCTACATATCATGGATACATGAAAAAATCTTATTATACAAAAAACAATAAAGCAAATCAATATTATAACGATTATTACGACAGTTAAAAGATGAAACGAGCATATACATTAATAAAAATCAAGAATAATGAAAATGCGAGTTCCATACAACTTTAGTGTAAAAAACAGAAAATTTACATATGAAAAAAGTAGCATTAATAACGGGTATAACAGGTCAAGATGGCGCTTATTTGGCAGAGCTTCTGCTCAAAAAAGGATATATTGTACACGGTGTAAAACGTCGTTCGTCATTAATTAATACTGACAGAATTGATCATCTGTATCAAGAACCGCATGTGGAAAACCGTAATTTAATTCTTCATTACGGCGATTTGACCGACTCAATGAATCTCACACGCATTATTCAAGAATCGCAACCCGACGAAATTTACAACCTTGCTGCAATGAGCCACGTAAAAGTAAGTTTCGATACACCCGAATATACTGCCAATGCTGACGGAATAGGCACTTTGCGCATTCTCGAAGCAGTTCGTTTATTGGGTTTGACCAATAAAACCAAAATATATCAAGCTTCCACTTCCGAATTATACGGTTTGGTGCAGGAAGTACCACAAAAAGAAACAACGCCGTTTTATCCGCGTTCACCTTATGCTGTAGCCAAAATGTATGCCTATTGGATAACGGTAAACTATCGCGAAGCCTATAATATGCACGCCAGCAATGGAATTTTGTTTAACCACGAATCGCCACTGCGCGGTGAAACGTTTGTTACCAGAAAAATAACAAGAGCTGCCTCGCGCATTGCGTTGGGCATGCAAGATAAACTTTACTTGGGAAATCTTTCATCGCAAAGAGATTGGGGACACGCCAAAGATTATGTGAAAGCTATGTACTTGATTTTGCAGCAAGACCAGCCCGATGACTACGTTATTGCCACAGGTGTTACCACCGAAGTAAGAGAATTTGTGAAAATGGCGTTTGCCAAATTAGGAATAAATATAGCATTTAAAGGTGTTGATGTAGACGAAAAAGGATACATTGATAGCATTGATAAACCATTGTTCGACAAAATGGTAGGCGCTGAATTTTATGAAAAAGTAGCGTTGCGCAAAGATGCTATTGTAGAAGTTGATGCCGCTTATTTCCGACCAACAGAAGTAGATTTGCTCATTGGTGACTCTACCAAATCGCGCCAAAAACTCAGTTGGGCACCCGAATACGATTTGCCTGCTCTCGTTGCAGACATGATGCAATCGGACATCAAGCTGATGAAAAAAGAAATATACCTAAAAGAAGGCGGGTTTAAAATTTTGAATTATTTTGAATAGTCTGAACTTTGATTTTAATAAGATTTGTATGATTTAACAAGATTAAGTGAAAATCATGGAAATATTAAAAATCAAATAAATTATGGTTCAAGACAAAAGAAAAGAATATGAACAAAACGTCAAAAATATACATTGCCGGTCATTTGGGTATGGTAGGTTCTGCTATCAAAAGGAACTTACAAGCAAAAGGTTATACAAATTTTGTAGATAAAACTATTGATGAGTTGGATTTGATAAATCAACAAGCTGTTGCCGAGTTTTTTGCCAAAGAAAAACCCGAATATGTGGTGCTAGCTGCTGCCAAAGTGGGTGGTATTGTGGCAAATAATACCTATCGTGCACAATTTATTTATGAAAATTTAATGATTCAAAACAATGTAATTCATCAAAGTTATTTAAATGGAGTAAAAAAATTATTATTTTTGGGCTCGTCCTGTATATATCCTAAATTGGCACCACAACCGATTAAAGAAGAATATCTGTTGACCGGTTTATTGGAAGAGACCAATGAACCTTATGCTATAGCCAAGATTGCAGGAATAAAAATGTGCGAAGCATATCATGCACAGTACGATTGCGATTTTATTTCTGTTATGCCGACAAACTTATATGGTTTAAACGATAATTACGATTTGGAGAAATCCCATGTCTTGCCGGCGCTAATCAGAAAAATGTATTTAGGCAAATGTTTGATGGAAAACGATTGGGCAGCGATAAAAAAAGATTTGAACAAACGACCTGTTGAAGGTATATCCGGGAATAATTCGGAAGAAGAAATACTCGGAATTTTAAATAAATACGGTATTACCGAAGGTGCCATAACATTGTGGGGTACAGGGACACCGTTGAGAGAATTCTTGCATGCAGATGATATGGCAGATGCCTGTGTTTATTTATTGCAGAATTATAATGCACCGGATGAAACACCTTCTCATGTAAATATTGGTTGTGGAGAAGATTTGAGTATTGCAGAATTGGCTCAAATAGTAAAAAAAACAATAGATTATAAAGGCAAAATAATTTGGGATACAACAAAGCCCGATGGTACGCCGCGTAAGTTGCTTGATGTATCAAAATTAAATTCATTGGGATGGAAAAGGAAAATCACAATAGAAGAAGGTATCCGGTCTGTAGTAGATAACTATATTAGATAAATTATAAACGGGGGAATATATGGAAAATCAATACATTGCTGTAATTGGGTTAGGATATGTAGGTTTGCCTTTAGCGATAGAGTTTGGAAAAAAATATAAAGTGTTGGGTTTCGACATCAATTGCGACCGTGTGTCTGAATTGAGTAGCGGAGAAGACCGCACACAAGAAGCCAATCTAACGGATATGCGGCAAGCAACCGACTTGCGGAAATCGAATCCCGATTTAGGACTTGCATTTTCTTCCAATATGGAAGATTTGCGCAGTTACAATATTTTCATCGTTACCGTTCCTACGCCGATAGATGAATTTAACAATCCCGATTTAACGCCACTTCTCAAAGCGTCCAAAATGCTTGGCAGCATTCTCAAAGAAGGCGATTTAGTTATTTACGAATCAACCGTTTATCCAGGTTGTACGGAAGAGGATTGTGTGCCTATTTTGGAAAAAGATTCAGGGTTGAAATTCAATGAAGATTTCTTCTGCGGATATTCGCCCGAACGAATTAATCCGGGCGACAAAGTAAACACGCTGACCAGGATTAAAAAAGTCACTTCCGGTTCCACGCCCAAAGTGGCAGATTTCGTAGATAAACTTTATGGCTCCATTATTGAAGCCGGTACGCACAAAGCGCCTAATCTTAAAGTTGCCGAAGCCTCCAAAGCTATTGAAAATGCACAACGCGATCTTAATATTTCGTTTATGAACGAGTTAGCGTTGATTTTCGATCGCATCGGTATTGACACTAATGACGTGATAGAAGCTGCCGGAACGAAGTGGAACTTCCTCAAATACAGTCCGGGACTGGTTGGTGGACACTGTATCAGTGTTGACCCTTACTATTTGGCGCACAAGGCAAAAGCGCTGGGTTACGACCCCGAAGTAATTCTTTCGGGTAGAAAAGCGAACAACAGCATACCGCATTTCATTGTCCATAAAGTATTGAAGTTAATGATACAGAAAGACCATAAAATCAAAAATTCCAATGCATTGATAATGGGTGTTACGTTTAAAGAAAACTGTCCCGATGTGCGCAACACAA
>Ga0099364_10003071_pt1 | contig 26226 bp, 22 predicted proteins | sample TergutTh196P3_FD_73070 | JGI IMG/M metagenome (GOLD analysis project Ga0099364, IMG submission 73070) | Microcerotermes parvus P3 segment gut microbial communities from Pointe-Noire, Republic of the Congo - Th196 P3 | ecosystem: Host-associated > Arthropoda: Insects > Digestive system > Gut ...
TATTAACGACATCACAGAAATAGAAGTGCCTGTCGTTGAAGACCTAGAATACAAATCTGCCAGAACCATACTGTATGAGTCAGGCTTTGAAGTCTATGCAGTAGGTACATCACGCATTATAACAGACAGCGGGATCGTAATAGACCAATTTCCCCGAGGTGGCGCATCAGCAAAAAAGGGCAGTGAAATTAGACTTGTTCTTGATTCCGAGAATTCCACTACACCACCCGCCATAACACCCACGCCAACGCCGACACCAACACAAACACAAACGCCGACACCGACACCAACACAAACACAAACACCGCCAGAAATACCTTCAACGCAGGCTTTGTCAATAATCGTGGATTCATATGAGATATTCAGCAATGGATATTTCTATGCGGCTCCGGCACCCGACAATTGGTTTATTGACTTCGATGCGGGGATTTCTGGCACGTTTCATTATTCAAGACCGTTGACGCACCAAGAACGCGACAATTGGATGCATGGCGGCACTCTATACGATGCTAACATGAAAGAAATATCCGAAGAAGGTAATTACCCAAGCTTTTGGTCTGACCCAAATGGCTATTATGCAATGCAGTTCCCGCGAAATCTGGAGTCAGGAACGTATATTTACAGGATTCACCAAGTAATAAATAATGTGTTCATTTATACAGACATCGTGTTTGAATACAATGGATAGAATTAAAGACTTAGCAAAAACATATACCCTGCAAAAAGATTAAGAAAGGCTTGGTGAATTGAGCATGTTTTCTTCGTCGGGCATTTCTCGATACAGCATACGGTGGCGACGGTGGATTCATAAACCGCTTGTGTCGATTTTTGAACTCACATTAAAACATAAGGTCAAACTCATGAAAAACAGCTTCATGTATAACGGGAAGCCAACTGTTTTTGCCTTTACGCACGTTTTCAAAGATGATGTGGCTTCCGTGTTATATTGCTTGCGACACAACGCTCATGTTTTGGCTGCCAATAGGGACGGAATATCAAAGACATTCGATGGTGTAGGCATTAACCTGAACGGCGTATTTTGGGTAGATAGGAGCGACAAAACCTCCAGAGCTGAATCATTGGAAAAGTTTAAAGCGGTTCTTCACCACGGAGGCGACGTATTAATTGCGCCGGAGGCGGTTTGGAATTTATCGCCGAACTTGATTGTACAAAAATTTTGGTGGGGATTGCTTGACGCGGCAGAGTCTACCAACGCAAATATCGTTCCGATTGCCATTGATTTGGTGAACGACAATTATTGCGTTTCAATCGGGAAACTATTTGACTATGCTCAATACTCCAATAAGGGGGAAGCGATATCAGCACTTCGGGACGTAATAGCGACAATGGCGTGGGAATTAATAGAGATGAAATCCCAGAACAAAAGATCGAAAATCACAGAAGAATCTTGGGTAAATTTCTGTCAAAGCGAATTGGCGCGTGTACCATACATGGACATGGTTACGGAAGAATGCTTTTTATACAGGCCAAAGGGCGAAATATATTTAGGCGAATTGTTGGCCGACATGCACGGCATCGAGTACAAAAGCATGGCGGCGGATTACGGGCAGTACAAACGGGTTCAGTCATTGATCGAAAACTGGACTAAACCCGTGAGGTTTATATGAAGAAATTATGTAGCGGGAAGTGAGGTTTTAGCGGCGGGCGTATCGTCTGCTAAAACCGCGGCTGCAAGGCTAAAATCACGCGGACGGCGAGATTATCACCTAGCGCTCTACATACTGAGCTTATAAAGCGAGTACTGATTGAGCGATACGCCTTCTCTTTCCGCCTCGGCAGCGAGTCGGCGGTGGAGCGTTTTTGGCAGCCTGACAACGTATTTCCCGCTGTATTTATCTGCGTCGATTGGCACGGGGATGCTGAGGCCCGCTTCCAGTTTTGTCTCAATCCAACCCTCCATGGCTTCTCGGATATTTACATAGGTTTCTTCAAGCGTTGCCCCATCGCTCATGCAACCGTCTAATTCTTGTACGGTTGCAAAATAGTACTCACCGCTTTCATCTTTCACATGGCGAATTACAATGCTATAAGGTAACTCCAGATAGTCTTTTACAGTCATACACTAAGCCTCCTGCTGATTATTCTTCACCGATTCGTGCCAATAATTCGGTAATATATGATATTTTTAATAGGGTATCGGGGCAATAGTCTATGTCGTTTGGCCAGAGGATTGATCCATAAGCCGCCTTGACAGATTCAAAGAAAGTCTTATTTTGAAGTGCGCTGAACACTGAAAACGCAAATCTGCTTGTCGCGGCAGATTGCGCCGCTTACGCCTACGGTAACTTCCACGCTGAGTTTATGCGGAACAGAGTTACAATTATCGGTTGCCCAAAACTTGACGAGGGGGATTATTCCGATAAGCTGACCGCCATTTTGAAGCAGAACGATATTAAGTCCGTTACGATTGCCCGTATGGAAGTGCCTTGCTGCGGCGGCATAGAAAACGCCGTGAAAACCGCGCTCCAAAACTGCGGGGAGATGATTCCGTGGCAAGTGGCAACTATCTCGACTAACGGGGACATCGTGAAGGTGTGATGAGTTCATGTTCTTTTGCAAGCCCTTCCCGCAGGCGTGGCAGAAGCGGGCTTGTTCGCGTTGCTTTGTTCCGCAGTTCGTGCAAAAAGACGGGCGGGGGGCTGTTTCGGCGGCCTGTCCCTGTCTTAATTTACCTCCGCACCGCCCCATTCGACGACGGTGAAGCCTGTCCTCTCGAATACCTCGAGTTCTTGTTCCGGTATTGTCATTGGGTTTTCAAGTGGCTTATAAACCATAAAAACCCGAAGTACGCTGTCCGGCGCAGGAAGGATTTCAAGCTTTGCCAAATCTGAATATGTCTTACCTTGAAAGGTTATCTGGTTGTAAGCGTTCGACTCCATCATCGGCGCCCAGTAAACGATGAACTCATTGTACTCTTTTGGGAGAAGCCCTAAATATTCAAGTTTCTCGCGCAGGAACGTTACCGTATCGACGCCAGCTACCACAAAACCGGAACTCATGTCAAACACGACATTTCCGTTACCCTCCCAAAAAAGATAGCTATACTCGCAACCATCGCTGTGATTTATCAGCCTTCCGTCCGGGTAAGCAGTAACACGCCAACCATCGTCATACATTGGATATGTGAACCCAAGTTGACCATCAAGCCTGAGTCTCACCTCAACATCGGTTTCAACTTCGGGATAGAGATAGATAACAGGTTTTTCAAGTACTAATGCTGCGGGGTCGTCGGGAATAAAGTGAATTATTATGAAAACAATTACGGTTACTCCAAGCAAGCAAATGATTGCCCATAATACCTTTTTGGCAATGTATTTCCCCATCGCGCGAACCCCCATAGTTCAAAGAATTTTTGAATAGCAGAAGAATAATAACAAACGAGTTTCTGTGTCTTTCATAGGATAACATAGTGCGGAGGATACAGGCAAGCAACATTTACGATATGCCTCCTACGATGTGGGACGCATCAAATCCCTCTTGAAATTACGCAAAAACATGCTAAACTGGGACTTGTTCAACAATCCATGTGGAGGAAATAGTAAATGTTTTGCTTTAACTGCGGAAAACAAATCGAGGCGGCTAGCAACTTCTGTCCGCATTGCGGCGTGTCGGCCACTGAAAGAATGGCGCGGGAGACAAGCGATACTCAAGATGAGGTTCAGACAGCGCAAAGCGATATGCATCATCAAACATCTCACCGGGATGCTGCCCCGCCATCGCCGGATATGGTTGCATACCAGCAACCTATCGTGCCGCAACAACCAACAGAGCCGTATAGTCAATATGCTTCCTCTCCAACGTCATCTACTGAAAAACCGCCAAAGCGAAAGAGAAAAGCAGCCATAATTATTATCGCAGCGGCAATAGCGATCTGCGCGGGAGCTGCCGCATGGTCGTTTATGCCCGGCACGACAAAAAATGACTATTGGCCGAGAGGGGCTCCCGATATGAGGACGGTTGAGACTTCGTTGTGGGAATTTGATATTGACGACATATTCGATTATGATTTGGCCATTATCTCTGTGTCGCCTTCGGGCAAATATATCCTCGCGGCGGATCAGATTACCATTAGTGCAGGTGACCGGTTCGCAGCAGGGATACCAAACTCCCTCGGAAGGCTCCCGGACTGTCTGTACGTTTTTTCCAGAGAAAACAGAAGCTACAGGCTGACATACAGCATTGAAATCAATCCTGACCGCGACATGGAGTTCAGCAGCACATTGGGGGTTGCAAGAGAAGACGGAGTTGCATGGAACGAGGACGAAACACAGGCGTTAATCACGGTTGGGTTGATTCAGAGCCGTCAGTATTTTACTAACACGCATTCAAACATATTTCTTGTAGATTTCGCAAAGGATATGTATGAAAACCTTACTATGAGAAAAGACAGCCATAATACGCTGCCGCAGTGGGCCGATAATGACAACATCAGGTTCATCCGTTACGAGATGGAGGATGATTGGAGAATAAGCCTGATAAGCATGAATATCAAAACCGGCAGGGAGGATGTTTTGTCAGACCTTGTGTATGATGCCGACGGAAGGCCCGGAATAGTGCATGATTATGCGGTTCACGGAGAAACCGTGTATTTCAGCAGAGACGTTGGCGGCTTCGATTACTCCGGTTTTTACTCTGCGAACATTTCTGAAAGCAGGGGGTCGCCAAGGCAGCTGTTGGGCTCTTTGGAATTGCGAGAGGATATACACCCTTACTCAAGAATGATTTCGTCCGTACAGATATCGCCGGATGGACGTTGGGCATGCCTTACGGTTAATGATCAACGGATAGCCCAACGCGACATTCCGTTGGTGGACTTCGACGTAAGAATTCTTCTCGGGCCAGACGCAACAGCCCAGCAAGTCGAAGAGCTGAGAGAGGCGATGGGGTTGAATGAGCCGCACTCTAAGTTTGACCCAAACTCTGCACGGAGTATGGCGACGGGCCTTCCGTGGGTTCCATGCCATAACGTGATACTGTTTGATTTGGAAACCAATAGGATCGTCGATCCATTCAGAGACAGCGCGCTGCGCCCCGATGTCGTCATCGTCACTGCCGCTACTTTCGCGCCGGACGGCAAATCTCTTCTTTGCGCTGTGTTCGGAGACGGCGGCATATGGTATATGGCTGACTATAATAGGACAACGCTCTACCAGGTCAGGCTGGACGACGGCTCGTTTGACGCTGTGCGGGTATTCAAAACGGAAGTGCTGAGTTTTCCCGGCAGGCTTACATGGCTAAACAACAACTCACTATTGATAGACTCGGAGTGGTATGGCCCTCCCCCGACTTATGCCGTACAAATTACCACGCCGGCAGCATTTGAACGGTTTGTAAATGCAAATTGAACACATGGATATCAAGATGAAAAATGAACTTGTGAGCAATGAAAGGAAGTTTCGGAAAATGGTGATGAACAATGAGGGCAAATACGGGGAATATATAGTCCAGGAGTTGCAGGAACCCGGATACACTACCGAAGAATCCAGGGCGCGGTATGCGAAATTTGCCAAAAGGATTCTTTACATGGACGCGAATGTTGTCCCGGGAGCTTTTCAGATGAACACCTCTTGGTATCACTGTTGTACGCCTGATGATAAAAAATCCTCCGAGCATGTGCATGACATCCCGGAGATAATCGGGTTCTACGGTTCGGACCCCGATAACCCGAACGACCTTTGCGCTGAAATCGAATTTTCCATCGAGGGGGAGAAACACCTGCTCACAAAAACCTCGCTTATATACATGCCGCCCGGAGTCAAGCACTTGCCGCTGGCTGTCGTAAAAATCAGCAGGCCGGTGTTCCATTTTTCAATATGCACGAGCCCGGAATATACCTACAGGCTGACGAATGAGTAGGGCAGCGAAGACAGGGGCAAGACAGGGGGACGGTTCTCTTGTCTTCTAGGACGAGAAGACAAGAGAACCGTCCCCCTGTCTTCTCTTCTGTCTTCTTCATACAATTTCAAAACTATTCTTATGAAACTTTATCAAACCCCCGTCCCGCATTTTACATAGCTCATTTGACATGGCGCTCCTGTCTACACTCAGATAACGCGCCATTTCTTCGCGGTTGTATGGTATGGTGAATTTCTTTGCCATACCTCTTTGCATATCAAAAAACGCAAGCAGCTTTTCCCTTGTCGTGCGCTTGGAAATTATCTCTATCTTCTGATTGAGAAGCAGATTCTTTTGTGCGATAAGTTTTAGCATATTTTCAATCAGACGCGAATGGAACACACAGGCGGACGAGCAAGAGTTTATGACCTTCCTGTAATTCAAAAACAGCACTTCGCATTTCTCCGATGCCTGTACGGTGACGGGGCTATGGTCGATGCCGGCGCAGGCGAACACTTCACCGAAAATATCGGATGCGGCAAGCTCCGCGAGAATGGAAACATTGCCGTCCATATCCTCTTTGATTACCTTTACGCTCCCCGAAATAATCAAGCCAATATTGCTTACCGTATCGCCTGACAGCAAAATGACGTCGCCTTTTTCATAGTTCCGTGTTCTTGCTTCCATGCACCGAATCATGCCATCAAAGTCGCTAAACCCTATTCCGCTCCACATGGGGCTATGTTTTGCCACTTCAAAAATATTTTTCAATTTTTCACCTTTCGTTGTTTATCCAACCGATATATTGTTTTTATTATACTACAATAGGCACATAAAAACAAAAAAACAAGGAGGTCAGGAACATGGTCAGGAAAATCATTAGGATCGACGAGAACAAGTGTGATGGCTGCGGGTTATGCGTGTCCGCTTGTCACGAGGGCGCAATCGGACTCGTCAATGAAAAAGCAAAACTACTGCGCGATGACTATTGCGACGGGCTTGGCGATTGTTTGCCCGTATGCCCGACAGGGGCAATCAGCTTCGAGCATCGTGAAGCGGCGGAGTATGACGAAGCCGCCGTGAAAGCCAACATGGAAAACATGGAGCCGGAAACGCTGGCTTGCGGTTGCCCCGGTTCGCATTCAAAAATCATCAAACGCGAGAGTTTAAACGAAGCTGTGTCCGAAAGCGCGGCGCCGGTGAAAACACACCTAAACCAATGGCCTGTACAGATTAAGCTTGTCCCCCCGAACGCACCGTATTTCAAAAACGCAAATCTACTAGTCGCGGCAGATTGCGCCGCTTACGCTTACGGTAACTTCCACGCTGAGTTTATGCGGAACAGAGTTACAATTATCGGTTGCCCAAAACTTGACGAGGGGGATTATTCCGATAAGCTGACCGCTATTTTGAAGCAGAACGATATTAAGTCCGTTACGATTGCCCGCATGGAAGTGCCTTGCTGCGGCGGCATAGAAAACGCTGTGAAAACCGCGCTCCAAAACTGCGGGAAGATGATTCCGTGGCAAGTGGCGACTATCTCGACTAACGGGGACATCGTGGAGGATTGTTGAACGATAATAGCAACCTATAATCTTCCATCGGCAAAACGGAAGTAACACGAGGGCCGAGCGGCTCTCCACAAATTATACTATCCATACTTATCGGCTCCTATCTCAGAGGCTCTATTCTGAAAGTTTCCTCACCGGCACTTAATAATTTCTTTTAGCCTTTGCGTTGCCGCCAACGTGTTTTCCCTGCTGCCGAATGCGGTCAGGCGAAAAAAGCCTTCCCCGTTTGACCCGAAGCCCGCGCCGGGGGTGCCGACTATGCCGTGTTTTTCGAGCAGATGATCGAAAAAATCCCATGACGACATGCCGTTTGGGCACTTCAACCAAATATACGGCGAATTCTTGCCGCCGGTAAACCAAATACCAAGCTGTGCAAGCGTGTCGGCGATGATCCGCGCGTTTTCCATGTAGTAGCCGATGTCTTTTCTGATTTGCGCCATTCCATCGGCTGAAAAAACAGCCTCCGCTCCGCGCTGGACGATGTAAGGAACGCCGTTGAATTTCGTGGCCTGCCGGCGAAGCCATAGTTTGTTTAGCTCCGCCCCGCCCCGTATAAGATTGCGGGGTATTACCGTGTATCCGCATCTTGTGCCCGTGAATCCCGCCGTCTTTGACAGCGAACAAAATTCTATGGCGCATTCTTTTGCGCCGTCGATCTGATATATGCTTGTCGGCAGCGCTTCATCCCGAACAAATATCTCATACGCGCTGTCGAACAGGATGACGGCGCCGTTTTCCCGGGCGTAATCAACCCATATCTTCAGCATTTCTTTGGAATAAACCGCCCCTGTGGGATTGTTCGGCGAACACAGATAGATTATGTCCGCCTTGACGCTTTCGTCCGGCAGCGGGAGGAACCCGTTCCCGGAGTCCCCATTCACATACGTGATGCTCCTGCCCGCCATTATGTTTGTATCTACATAGACCGGATAAACCGGGTCGGGGATCAGCACGGCATTGTCCGCAGAGAAAATATCAAGGATGTTGCCAAGATCGCTTTTTGCGCCGTCGCTGATAAAAACCTCGTCGTCGCGCAGCCCTACGCCTTTTTTCGCATAATACCAGCATATTGCCTCCCTGAGAAACGCATACCCTTGTTCCTCGCCATAGCCTTTAAACGTTGCGGCATTTCCCATTTCCGCGACAGCACGGCCCATCGCATCAATTACGGCGGGGACAAGCGGCATAGTGACGTCGCCGATGCCAAGCCGGATTATGTCCTTTTCAGGGTGCGCGGCGGCATGTTCTTTTACTTTTTTCGCTATTAAAACAAACAAATAGCTGTCTTCCAATTTGAGGTAATTATCATTGATTCTCATATAGAACTGTCTATCCTTTCCATGAAACGGTCGAACAGGAAAGCCGTGTCGAGGGGGCCGCCACGGGCTTCGGGGTGGAACTGCACGGAAAATGAATTCCCGTAGTCCAAGCCCTCGCAGGTGCCGTCGTTGACGTTTACGAAGGAGCACTCGTCCGCAATCACGGCATAGCCGTGGTTTTGGCTGGTTATATAAACGCGCCCGCTTGAAAGCTCCTTCACGGGCTGGTTGGAGCCCCTGTGCCCGAATTCCAGCTTCTTGGTCCCGTACCCGCTTGCCAGCGCCATAAGCTGATGTCCGAGGCATATGCCGAATACGGGCACGCCGCTTTGCATGAGGTCGCGTATCGTCCCGACAATCCCTTCGTTTGCAGGATCAGCCGGGTCGCCCGGGCCGTTGCTCAGCATAACGCCGTCGGGCTTAATGCTCAGTATCTCGCTGCTTTTCGCGTCATGAGGGAATGTCCATACCTCGCAGCCGCGGCCTGTGAGCGCTTCGGCAATGCCGCGCTTCGCGCCGAAATCCAGCAAAGCCACGCGACGGCCTCCGCTCCCGGTTTTCGCGGGGGAACGGGCGGAAACGGCAGCAACGGGGTTCATGACCTTGTACATCCTTGCTTCCGACACGTCTTTCTGGGTTGGTTTCGACGCGGTGATTTTCCCGTTCATGACGCCGTTGTTGCGGATGATTCTTGTAAGCGCGCGCGTATCGATCCCGCACAGGCCGATTATTCCGCGTTCCTTCAAAAAGCCGTCAAGCGCGCCCTCGCTGCGGAAATTGGAGGGCGTTCGGCACGGATGCTTCACGATATACGCCTTCATGACAGGGCCAGCGCTTTCAAAATCCTGGGATATGACGCCGTAGTTGCCTATCAGCGGGAACGTCTGGACAACGATTTGCCCGCAATAGCTGGGGTCGGTCAATGTCTCCAAATACCCTGTCATCCCGGTGGTGAATACAACCTCCCCTGTCACGTCGCCCCGCGCCCCAAACCCCTCGCCTTCAAAAATCTCGCCATTTCCCAAAACAAGATAAGCTTTCATACATGTCCTCTTTCTCCCGTCCTCTATTCCCTAACCCAAACAAATTGGATAAGACTCTTTTGATTTCCGTACCCCACGCGGGCGGGCGCAGAGGCCCGCCCCTACATGGATTTCCGCTTAGTCCCTAATGCGGTGTTCCAGACGTCGCCGTGCCCTCGTCCAAATTTGCGCACTGTACACTGTACACTGTACACTGTACACTGTACACTACTCCCATTCCACCGTTGCCGGGGGTTTTGACGTGATATCGTACACGACGCGGCTTACGGACGGCAACTCTCCCGTGATCCGCGCCGAAATGCGCCCTAGAGTTTTGTGCGAAAGAGGGGCGTAGTCGCACGTCATGAAATCATCCGTGGCGACTGCCCTTACTGCTATCACGGGGTCATACGTCCTGTCGTCGCCTTTGACTCCCACTGAACGCGTGTCCGTCAGCACTGCGAAATATTGGTCCGGCCTGCGCCTTGATCGGCCCAGTTCTTCGCAGACGATGGCGTCGGCCCGACGCAAAAGCTCCAGCTTTTCCCAAGAAACCTCGCCCATGACGCGAATCGACAGCCCCGGCCCGGGAAACGGCTGGCGGTTCACAAGGGAGGCCGGCAGCCCCAGCTTTCTGCCAAGCGCGCGGACTTCGTCCTTGAAAAGTCCGGACAGCGGCTCAATTATCCCGGAAAACGCAAGGTTATCGGGCAGCCCGCCCACGTTATGATGGCTTTTGATGACCGCGCCATGCTTGCCTCCGGATTCGACGATATCGGGATAAATCGTACCCTGCGCCAGAAACGGGACGTCGCCGAGCTTTAAAGCCTCCTCTTCAAACACGCGGATGAACTCCTTTCCGACGAGCTTGCGCTTCGTCTCCGGGTCGGTCACGCCTTTCAGCTTTGACAGAAAACGTTTTTGCGCGTTTGCGCGTATGAAGCGAAGGTTACTCCTTGAAAACATGCGCTCAATTTCATCGCCCTCGCCCAACCGCATGAAGCCGTGGTCTATGAATATGCAGATGAGCTGTCCGGGTATGGCCCTCGACAGCAAGCTAGCGCATACAGACGAATCGACCCCGCCGGAAAGCGCGAGAAGCACTTGCTTGTCTCCCGCCTTTTCCCTTATCAGGGCGGTCTGCGTTTTTATGTAGTCGTCCAGCCGATAATCGCCAGACGCGCCGCAGATGTCGAATAAAAACCGTTTGATGATATCACTCCCGCCGTCGGTATGCTTCGTCTCCGGATGAAATTGCACGGCATAGAGACTCCTTGCGGCATCCTCGCAGGCGGCGATGCATGCGCCGGTTTCCGCTGTCGCTTCAAATCCTTCCGGCAGACGCGTCACTGCGTCCCGATGGCTCATTAGGGCGATAAAGGCATCATGTGCATAACTTCTGTCATAGGAGCCAAACAGCCTCGATGGGCGGGTCGGCGTCACGGCGACTTTTCCGTATTCCCCGATGCTGCCGGGGCTGACCTCGCCGCCGAGCATGTGGCACATAAGCTGCATGCCGTAGCAGATTCCGAGGACGGGAATGCCCATTGAGAATAATTCAGGATCGCATTTAGGCGAATCGGGCATATGCACGCTGTTTGGCCCGCCCGTCAGGATAAGGCCGATGGGCTTGCGGCCTTGAATCTCCGCAGCCGTCATATTGCCCGGCACTATCTCCGAGTACACGGACAGCCCCCTGACCGTCCGCGCGATAAGCTCTTTATACTGCCCGCCGAAATCGAGCACCAGAATTAGTTCACTCAAACGCATATCACCTTTTTCAAGTTGTAACTACTCAGAACCTTGCGCTCGAAAAACGTTTTTTTGCTTCCTCACCGGTTCTGAGCAGTTACTTCAAGTTTTTGCTTCACAGCTCCTTATGAGACCCAGAAACAGCGGATGTGGCTTATTGGGGCGGCTTTTGAATTCGGGATGGAACTGTACCCCTATGAAAAACCGCCGGTCCGGCAGCTCAATGGCCTCGACCAGGCTGCCATCGGGCGACTTGCCGGAAATGACAAGGCCCGCGCTCGTTAAACGCTCCGAATAGTCATTATTGAACTCAAACCGATGGCGATGCCGTTCGCTGACTTCATCAAGGCCATACAGCTCGAAAAGCCTCGTGCCGCTCCCTATCCTGCAAGGATACGCGCCAAGCCTCATCGTCCCGCCGCTGCCCGCCAAGTCCGTCTGGCCGGGCATATAGTCGATCACATGATGAGTTGAGCCTTCGTCAAATTCGCTCGAATGCGCGCCCTCCAAGCCGCAGACATTCCGCGCGAACTCTATGACCGCGATTTGCATTCCGAGGCAAAGGCCCAAAAACGGTATGTCGTTTTCCCTTGCGTACCTACAGGCGGCTATTTTTCCCAAGATCCCCCTGTCGCCAAAGCCGCCGGGTATGACCATGCCGTCTATGCCGCCGAACAATTCCGCCTCGCGCCCCGATGTCACATCCTCGCTGTCGACCCAGCGTATGTTTATCCTCACGCCGGCTTCAAATCCCGCATGATTCAGGCTCTCTATGACAGACAGATACGCATCGTGGAGCTGAACGTATTTCCCGACTATCGCGATGCAGACCTCCTGCGACCTTTCGCCGATTTTGTTCACCATCGTCCGCCACTCAGCTAAATCCGGCCCGGGGACGCTCAACCCCAATTTGCGGCATGCGACCTTATCAAGGCCGTTTTGGTTGAGCATGAGCGGCGCTTCGTACAGCGAGGAAACCGTGATGTTTTCTATCACGCAATCAGGCTCCACGTTGCAAAACAGCGATATTTTTTCCTTAATTGCGGCGCTGATCGTCTCGTCGGCCCGGGCGATGATGATATCGGGCGAAATGCCGATGGAGCGCAGCTCCTTGACGGAATGCTGCGTGGGTTTGGATTTATGTTCGCCCGAGCATTTCAAGTACGGGACATAGGTCACATGGATGAACAAGCAGTTTTTTTCGCCTTTTTCAAGCGATATCTGCCGAATTGCCTCCAAGAAAGGCTGACTTTCGATGTCGCCCACCGTGCCGCCGATTTCGGCGATAAGCACGTCGGCGCGGCTGTCTTCGGCGCCGGAATAAATAAAATGCTTGATTTCCTCAGTCAGGTGCGGTATGACCTGTACGGTGTGCCCCAGATAGCCTCCGGCGCGTTCGCGCTCAAGAACGCTCCAATATGCCTTGCCTGACGTGAGGCTGCTCAGCCTCGTCAGCTTTTCATCGATAAACCTCTCGTAGTGGCCGAGGTCAAGGTCAGTTTCCGCGCCGTCGTCGGTCACGAATACCTCTCCGTGCTGGAACGGGCTCATTGTTCCGGGGTCCATGTTCATATATGGGTCGAGTTTTTGCGCCGCGACTTTCAAGCCCCGCTGTTTCAGCAGGCGGCCCAGCGATGCGGCGGTAATGCCCTTCCCTAGCCCCGATATGACTCCCCCTGTAACGAAAATAAACTTTGCCACTCTCCGCCCTCCAAGAATGCTTATCGCGATAATCGCCCACAACACAGGCAAAAACAAGAATCCATAATTATAATTCCGAAATCAGAATTCAGAATTCATCTTTGCCATTCTTACGTCTTTCGTAAACGCCATCAAGCCAGGTTTTTCGCAGATGAGCGCGAAATCAATGGTATCAAGCGGCGTACGTTCGCGGATAAGGCTTGTGTAAATGCCGGCTTTTTCCACGTTGCCTATGAGGATATAGCCGTTGAGCTTATTATCGCCATAGAACAATCTTTTGTAATTGCCGCCGGCCTTTTCGGAGTATTCCTCCCCGAAATAGCTGCCGGCCGTGATGATATGAAGCCCGAGCAGCCCAATGGCGTTCATCGGAATCGCCCTGTCAAAGCTCATGCCGCCCCCGGCCATGTTGACCCCCGCGCACTCTCCCTGCATGTAGGCGTTGGGCAGCAGCGCCATGATTTTTTCCTGCCCGCTCGATATGTCCGGCGTTTGCGTGCAGTCACCGGCGGCGTAGATGTCCGGCGCCGTGGTTTCGGATTTCGCATTGACGGCTATGCCTCGCCCAATACTGGCGATCCCGTCCAACAGCGCCGTGTTTGGACGCACGCCAACTGCCAGGACGAGCACGTCAAAGCCTATTTTTTCGCCGCTTTCCAGAATGGCCGCGTTGCCTTCAAAACGTTTGACCGAGGCTGAAAGCCTGAATACGATGCCCTCGTTTTCAAGGCGGCTTTGCACTATCCGCGCACCGTCGTCGTCGAGGATGCTGGACAAAATCCCTGGAGCCAGGTCAAGGACGGTAATGCTTCCTACGCGCTTTATTATTCCCTCCGCACATTTGAGTCCTATCAGCCCCGCGCCTATGATCAGCACGCGCTTGTCAGGCGACAAAGCCTCGTCCAATGCCCGCGCGTCGTCAAGGCTCATAAACGTAAACTTATCCTTCACAGTATGCAAACCCTCAAAATCCGGGACAAACGGCGCGGAACCCGTAGCGACGAGCAGTTTGTCATAGGCGATCCTGCCGCCGTCGGCCAAAACCGCCTCTTTTCCTGCGGCATCGACCTTAGCGACGGCGGCGCGCGTAAGCTTTACGTTGTTGTCGGCGTAGAAGCTGTCGCCTCGGTACTTCATGCCGTCCTCAGTGACCTTGCCGAGCAGCAGATATGAAATGAGAGGGCGCGAATAAGTATGGTGCGGCTCGTTTGTGATGACGGTTATCTCCCCGTCGCGGTCGATTTGCCTGATGCCCTCGACCGCCCCGACTCCCGCTGCAGAATTGCCAATAATAACATATTTCATAACGCCCGCTCCCTCTCCTCAAAAACTATCGCATTGTTCGGGCAGCCGCTCACGCACGCGGGCGTTCCCATTGTTGTCTTGACGCACAATTCGCACTTTTGGACCGCGCCGCCGTCAGAGGGCGACACCGCGCCGAACGGGCAGCTCAGAATGCAGGTATAGCAGCTAACGCATTTGTCCGTGTTTATTGAGATCACGCCTTCCGTGACGGTAATCGCGCCCGTTATGCATCCCTTGACGCACAGCGGCTCACGGCAATGGCGGCAGGATACCGCAAAGCTTATGCCGTTGCGCTCTTCAATGTTTATCCTCGGGTTTATTTTTATGCCCATGAGCGCCCGCGCCATGTCGCTCTCCCCGCTTCCCGCAAAAGCGCAGTAATACTCGCATAAATGGCAACCCAAACACCATTTTTCGTTCACGTATATCCCTTTCAAACATTTACCTCCGCTAATTTTGTCGCCTGCGGGCGGGTAACCACCCCGTCGCTTCGCGCCACCCCTCCCCAGAGGGGAATTTTAGGGCCTTAGTATTTTCATTGCTTATTTGACACTTCCATTTCAAAAACGTCTTTCTTCGCGCGCTTGGAGCCACCGCCGGTAAAGCAGGCCGTGCAAAAGCTCAGGGTGCATTTCCCGCAGGCGCGTTTCAGGCCGCCTATGCTGATGAACCCCAGGCTGTCGGCGCCGATTTTTCCTCGGATGTCTTCCAAGCTCATCTTGTTGGCTATGAGGTTTTCCTCGCTGTCTATGTCCGTCCCATAATGGCATGTATGGAGGAACGGCGGGGAAGATACCCTCATATGAACCTCTTTCGCCCCTGCGTTTTTAAGGCTGTTCACTATTTTTTCGCTTGTCGTGCCGCGCACGATGGAGTCATCCACGAGCACGATGTTCTTCCCCCTGACGCAAGCCGCAAGCGGGTTGAGCTTCTGCAGAACGGCGCTGTCCCTGCGGGTCTGCGTCGGGTAGATAAAGCTCCTGCCGATATAGCGGTTTTTCACGAACCCCGCCGCAAGGGGTATCCCGCTTGCGGCGCTGTAGCCGCTGGCGGCATCAAGGCCGCTGTCCGGCACGCCGCAGACGATATCCGCCTTAGCGGGGTATTCCTCCGCCAATACAACCCCCATGTTATATCGCGCCTCGAAAACTGACAGCCCATCTATCAATGAGTCGGGCCGCGCAAAGTAGACATACTCAAAAATGCACAAGCCGCGTTCATCTTCCTTGCTGTCAAGCATCACGCTCTGATGGATTATTTCGCCGTTTGCCAGCACAAGGATTTCGCCCGGGAGTATATCCCGCATGAATTCAAACCCGCAAACCTCCAGAGCGCAGCTTTCCGAAGCCACGGCGTATCCTGCCACGTTTTTCCCTATGCAAAGGGGGCGGAAGCCGGTTGGGTCGCGGACGGCTATAAGCTCATCGTCCCCGCTTGCGATCGCAAGGCTGAATGCCCCGCGCAGACGCCCGGCCGCTTTTGCAACGCCCGCCAAAGTGTCGCCTTCTTTCGTAATATGGTACGCTATAAGGGAGGACACTACCTCGCTGTCGCTTGAAGCGCAAAACTGCAATCCGCTTTTCCTTAGCTCTTCACGAATCTCCGGCGCATTTGTGACATTGCCGTTGTGCGCCGTCGCGATCCGCCCCGTCAGGTATTCGGTCAAAAAAGGCCCTGCGTTCTCCTTCACGTTTCCCCCGGTCGTAGAATAGCGGGTATGCCCTATGGCCGTTTTGCCCCTGGGCAGCCTTTCAAGCCCGTCCTCGCAAAACACTTCGCTGACAAGCCCGGTATCTTTGTGACACAGGATTTTATTGTCGTGAACGACCGCGATTCCCGCGCCCTCCTGCCCCCTGTGCTGAAGCGCAAGCAACCCGTTGTAAGTGATGCCGGCGGCCTCGTCCAGAGTCAAGCTGACCCCAAAAACCGCGCATTCTTCCTCTAATTTCCTCAAAATAACAGCCGCCTCAAGCATTCTTCGTAAATATCCGCCGTTTTGTTTAAAATGTCGTCGGGGACATTGTCAAACTGCATCTCTCCGCCCGCTTTATTGTTCGTGAGCCAATCCCTTACAAATTGTTTGTCATAGCTTTTCGGTGAAACGCCGACCTTATAATCGGCGAGGTTCCAAAATCTGCTGGAATCGGGCGTGAAGATTTCGTCCGCAAGATATAGCCCCCCGTCCGCGTCAAGGCCAAACTCGAATTTAGTGTCCGCAATTATAATGCCTTTTTTAAATGCGTATTGATAGCATGCGTCATATAGCTGCAAGCTGAGTTCCCTTGTCTTCTCCGCCAGTTCGGCGCCGATCGTGTCCTCGACGCGCGCAAAAGAAATATATTCGTCATGCCCGACATGCGCCTTTGTCGATGGGGTCAAAATGGGGGCTGCCAGCTTTCCCGCCAATTGATAGCCGCCCTCTATCCTATGCCCGCAGAATTCCTCGTTTTTGGAATACGCTTCCCACATATTCCCGAATATGTACCCTCTCACGACGAATTCGAACGGCAGGATTTTCACCCTTTTCACCAAAACCGCCCGCCCTTCAAACTCGCTTTTTTGGAAATATTCGGGCATGTCTTTGAGGTCGCTTGAAACAATGTGGTTTTGGACAATGTCCTTCGTGAAATCAAACCAGAATAGAGAAACGGCGTTCAACACTTTCCCTTTGCCCGGCACCGGTTTTGACAGGATCACATCAAACGCGGAAATCCTGTCCGTTGTGACAATAACCAAAGCGTCCTCCGAAACTTCGAAAACGTCCCTTACTTTCCCGCTAATCAACTTTTTCATCTTTCCTCCCTATACTCGCGCTCGAAATGGCTTTTCTCGCTGGGTGTGACTTGTAACATTGCTACATTCATCCTGCCCCTCGGGAGCGAAGCTCCCTGAGCATGTGGGCGTTGGCATTGTTTTCTAAAGTATCGTCCAGCGGCTCCAGTTCATATTCGCCGTATTTGGAAAGGAGCGCGGTCTTCAAGATTTGGTCGCACAGCAACGGGTTTTTCGGAAGAAGAGGGCCGTGCCCGTATGAGCAAAACACATTTTTGTAACGCGCCCCTTCCGTCAGGTCCTCGCCGTTGTTCCCGAACCCTTTCAGAACTTTCCCGAGCGGGCGCGCGCCGTCCCCCAGATATGTCCTTCCCGAATGGTTTTCAAAACCGACGACGACAGCGCCGCCGTCGGACGGGTCGCACTCAAACATATAATCTCCGATCATACGCTCCGTTTTGCCGACCGTATATAAATCGAGGGCGCCGATAAAAGGGATTTCGACTTCGTCCCATGTCCTATAGAATTTCCCCATCAATTGGTATCCGGCGCAAACGCACAGAAATGTTTTCCCGGATTCCACGGTCTCCTTGATCGCGTCGCTCTTTCCGCCTGAGAGGTCTTTTAACAGCACTTGCTGCTCAAAATCCTGTCCGCCGCCGATAAAGAAGATATCGTTGCTTTCGGGATCGATCGCCGCGCCGAGAGGCACTTCGTTCACGCGCGCCGAAATGCCGCGCCATTCGAGCCGTCGGACCATCGCGACGATATTCCCCCGATCCCCGTAAAGATTCAATATGTCCGGATACAAATGGCAGATATTAATTTCTTTCATTGTTTTTTTCCTACCCCCCGATAGCGTTCTTTCGTTCGTAGGGGCTGATGGCAATCAGCCCGCTTCGGATTGCCGTTCATAGCGGGTCGATTGCCATCGACCCCTACAGGTTTTCATTGGATATTTGACACTACCCTATTCATAAATCGCCTTCACCGGGGCCAGTTTCGACATCGCCGCGCGAATGTCAAGCATCGCCGTATAAGTCGGGAGGATGAATACGGGGCGGCCGTCTTTCGCGGTCTCGGCGATCAGTTTATTGTAGTCCCTGATCAGAATAATATCGCTTTCTTGGAAGCCAGCATATTTAAGGCGTAGGGCCATCTCGTCAGCGCGTACGCCGGAAACGTAAAACTTGGGAATTCTCTCTTTGATGTTCAGGAGCATTTCAAAATCAACATCCCAAATCCATGATATATCCGTCCCGTCCGCCAGCCTGTCATTTAAAGCCAGGACGAGATCCGCGCGGATATCCGTGTTGGCGATAAAGGAAAGCACCTGATTATAGCCCGCAGGGTTTTTTACAAGCATTACGCGAATGTCGCTTCCGTTGATCTGAAACTTCTCGGCACGTCCGAAAGAACCGCTAAAGCTTTCCGGCGCCCCGGATATGGCCTCGTCGGTCAGTCCTTTGGCCGCTCCCGCTGCCGCCGCCGCCGCCGCGTTGTAGATATTATATGCCCCGGGCAAATTCACGCATATTTGATAAGCCCTGTCAAACACCCTGAGTTTGATTTCCGAAGAATCGGCATCCATCGTGAGGATTTCGGCAACGGCAACGTCCGCCGCCGGGCGCGCATATCCGCAGCCTTGACAGCGAAACCCGCCCAGATGCGCGTACGTCGTATAGTCGTACACATATTTTCCGTTGCACTTGACGCAATATGCCGCATCGGACAATTCAAAAGCCGCTTCCTCGTAAAAGCTCTTGTCCACGCCGAAATATATGACTTTGTTCGGCAAGCCCTCCGCGAGGGAAACGGTGAGGGAGCAGTCGGCGTTCAGGCATAATACGGCGTCCGGGCAGTTTGCCAGCCCCGTTTTGATGCTTTCCGCGGTGTGCGAAATTTCACCGTACCTATCAAGCTGGTCACGGAAAATGTTAGTCACGACGACCGTCCCTATCCCCAGATGACGGGAGACGTTTTTGAACGCGGCTTCGTCACATTCTATCACCGCATGCGAAAACTGGCTTTTCCCCCTCAGCGACGAATTCTGCGAGAATGCGGCAGTGATTCCCGTCAGGAGGTTTGCGCCCGACCTGTTTGAAAAACAACCGAGGCCGTCCAGCAGGAAGCTCTCTTCTATGATTCGGGAAGTCGTGGTTTTTCCGTTCGTCCCCGTCACGAGCGTGACCGCCGTGCCCTTCCCCAGAACTTTCAACAAATCCGGGCAAACGCGCAGCGCGATCCTCCCGGGAAGGTTAGTCCCCCCCCGCCCCGCAGCGCGAAGGAGAAAAGAAAATATTCTGCAAAGAACCTGCGCGATAATAATTCTCACGATAAACCCCTAACCCAAATAAATTGGAAAAGACCTATTTGATTTCCGTACCCCATGCGGGCAACCGCAAGGGTTGCCCCTACGTTGTTCGAATATGACTGCTTAGTTCGCTGTGTAAAGCTGGTGGTATGGGTTTTTTGCGTTGGGCTTCAGCACGAAATACCTGTCCTTCAAAAGCCGCTGTGCGTCCATGCCAAAGTACCCTGCGAATTCTGTAACATGCGGCTCTATCTCGCGCATCTCATCCTCCCCGGCGATATCAAAGGCGACCTGCAGCGGAAGATCCGTGAGCTGTCCGTCGGTCCTGATGAATATTTTTCCGCCGTGCATGCCGGTTCCGGTGTAATTCCCCACAGGGACGTCCGTCGAACCGATTCCAAGCACGACGATGAGCCCCCCGGCCAGATACTCGCCTAAAAAGCTGCCGACTTTGCCGCCGATGACGATGACCGGCTTTTTTTCCTTATATTCCTTCATATGGATGCCGGTTCTGTAGCCCGCGTCGTCACGGATAAAAATGCCCCCGCCCCGCATTGCGTAGCCAAGCGCATCGCCCGCGCTGCCTCGGACTATGATTTTTCCGTCGTTCATCGTATCTCCCACGGCGTCCTGGGCATTTCCGTCTACTTCGATTATCCCGCCGTCGAGATATGCCCCCAATGCGTTTCCGGGCGTCCCGGTTATCGTCAGTTTTTTGCCGCTCATGCCCGCGCCGAGGAATCTTTGCCCGAAGCAGCCGCCTACCCGCACGTCTTCCTTCGATGCCTTGATCGCCCCGTTCAGCCCCATGAAATCATAATCCCTGGCAGAAATAAGCATTGTTTCATCTCCTAACGCGGACAAGCCGCAATGCAGAATGCAGAATGCAGAATGCAGAATTATTGTGTCTGCTTCGCAGACGATTCAATTAGCTCTAATACTGTGACTTTTTTTGTTCTAATATGACTGCTTAGTCCCTGACTAGATAATCCTCGCGGCCTGGGCCGACGGATACGTATTTTATTGGGCAGCCCACCGCGTTTTCTATATGCCGGACGTATTTCGCCGCCGCGTCCGGCAAATCTTCCGCCCTGCGGCATTTGGAAATATCGGTTTTGAAACCGTCGAGATACTCATAGACCGGCTTTGCCCTCATCAGGGCGTCACCTGATGGAAAACGGTCGGTTTTAACGCCATCGACCTCATATGCCGCGCATATGGGGATTTTGTCGAGATACGAGAGCACGTCCAGCTTCGTCAACGCAAGCTCACAGGCGCCCTGCGTCTGAACGCCGTACCTGCTTGCGACGACGTCAAACCCGCCGACCCTGCGAGGCCGCCCGGTCGCCGCGCCGTATTCCGCCCCCGCTTCGCGCAAAGCGGAAGCCTCGTCGCCGAAGAATTCAGCGGCGAACGGCCCTTCGCCCACGCAGCTTGAATAGGCTTTCATGATTCCGACCACATTATCGAGCCGCGCGCCGGGTATACCCGCCCCGGCGGTCGCATAACCCGCAAGCGTATGCGATGACGTCGTATACGGGTAGACGCCGTAATCTATGTCCCGCAGCGCGCCGAGCTGCGCCTCGAACAAAATGCTTTCCCCGCGTTGGACGCATCCGGACAAATATTCCGTCGTGTCCGTGATGAAATCCCTAAGAGGCGCCCCATGACCCTCAATCCAGCGCAATACGTCAGCCAGATTTGTCCCGTCGTGCCCGTAACCCTTTAACGCAAGATTTTTCCATTCGACAAGGCCCGTAAGTTTTTGATTCAAGGCCCCGGCGTCAAGCAGGTCGCCCATTCTTAAACCCTTTTTCATATACTTGTCGCCATACACGGGAGCTATGCCTCGGCGTGTCGAGCCGTATTTTTTGTCCCCGAGGCGATCTTCCTCCAATATGTCCTGCTTCTTATGGTACGGCATGCATATGAAGGCTTTGTCGCTGATTTTCAGGTTTTCGGGCGTGACGCTTATGCCTTTTTCTTTCAGCGCGGAGATTTCGCCGCACAGATGCTCGATGTCGATAACCATTCCGACACCCATGACGTTGACGGTTCCTTCGCGCAGGATGCCGGACGGCAGGAGGTTCAGAATGAATTTGCCTTTTTCATTAATGACCGTGTGCCCCGCGTTATTGCCGCCTTGATATCGGCAGATCACGCCATATTCTTCCGCCAGCAAATCGACCATGCGCCCTTTGCCCTCGTCGCCCCAGTTGATGCCCACTACCGCTGTCAGCATATATGAATCCTCCCTACACGGTTATGACCGCGTTTACGCCTAATTGATCTTTGTTCGCTTCAAGGATTGTTTGAACCTCTGATAGGAATTCCCCGGCCTGCTCTGATGCCCTGCCTGTAAACCGCTCGGCGGACAATAGGCCGCTCATCTCTTCTTCGGCAATATCAAAGCTTTTGTCCGCCAGAATTCGCGCGATCAAATCGTTTTCCCCGCCGTCCTGCTTGATCCTTTTCGCGGCCTCATGAGAATGCACCCTTAACCTCTCATGCAGCATTTGCCTGTCGCCGCCTTTTTTTACGCAGTGCATCAAAATGTTTTCGGTCGCCATAAAAGGCAGCTCCTCGCTTAAATGCCTTTCTATCATGCGGGGATAAACCGTAAGCCCGCCGGCTATATTTATCACAAGCGTGAGGATCGCGTCCACGGCAAGAAAGGCTTCGGGAATCGCAATGCGCCTGTTCGCGGAGTCGTCCAGGGTCCTCTCCAGCCATTGCGCGCTTGCGGTCAGCGCCGGATTGAGCGCGCCCACCGTCACATGCCTGGCAAGGGAGGCGATACGTTCGCTTCTCATAGGGTTTCGTTTATACGGCATTGCGCTTGAGCCGACCTGCGAGTCCTCAAAAGGCTCGTCAACCTCTTTCAAATGCGACAGCAGGCGGATATCGTTTGAAAACTTATACGCGCTTTGGGCGATGCCCGACAAGACGGAAAGGGTGTAGTGATCGACCTTCCTCGAATATGTCTGGCCGCTGACGGAAAAAACTTCGTCGAACCCCATTTTTTCGGCTATTTTTTTCTCCATCGTTTTTACTTTCTCATGGTCGCCTTCAAACAGGGCGAGGAAACTCGCGGCGGTGCCCGTGGTCCCTTTGCAGCCGGGCAGTTTCAAGTTGTCCAACGTAAATTCAAGCTGCTTCAAATCAATCAGCAAGTCCTGTATCCACAATGTCGCGCGCTTTCCGACCGTTGTCGGCTGCGCCGGTTGAAAATGGGTATACGCCAGGCATGGCAGGCTCTTGTATTCTTCCGCAAAAGCGCACAGCTTGGCCACGGCGTTCACAAGCAGTTTTTTGATATGAAGCAATGCGGAACGCTGCTGAATGATATCGGTGTTGTCCCCCACATACGACGAGGTCGCGCCGAGATGGATAATGGGCTTTGCCCTGGGGCACTGATCGCCGTAGGCGCGTATGTGGGCCATGACGTCGTGCCGCATCTCCGCTTCGTAACGTGCCGCCGCTTCATAGTTTATGCCGTCAACATGCGCCTTCATCTCGTCGATTTGATCCTCGCCGATCGGAAGCCCCAACTCCCTCTGGCTTTCCGCAAGCGCGACCCATAGCCTCCGCCATGTTGAAAATTTGTTGTCGTCAGAAAAAATGTATTGCATATCCGAGCTTGCATATCTGGTGCAAAGGGGATTCACATATCGGTTTGTCATTATATAGCACCTCATTCTCCCGCGTGTTTTATGCCCAATATGTCGAGTTCTTTTTCGTTCAGCCCAACGCCACGCAGCATGTGGCGGTTCCCTTTTAAGCTCTCAATGGAGTTGATGCCCATGCCGCCCATCATCTCTTTTATCTCGTGCTGCCACGCGGTCAGGAGATTGACCAGTCGCTTATAGCCTATATCGGGGTTCAGCCGCTTGACAAGGACGGGAGATTGGGTCGCGACGCCCCAATTGCATTTTCCCGTGTGGCAGCTCCTGCAAAGGTGGCAGCCAAGCGCGATCAATGCCGCCGTTGCAATGTAGACGCTGTCCGCGCCAAGCGCGACCGCTTTCACCACGTCCGCGCTGGAACGGACGCTTCCGCCGACAACGAGGGCCACATTATCGCGTATCCCTTCGTCCCGCAAGCGTTGGTCAACGCCTGCAAGCGCAAGCTCGATGGGGATTCCCACGTGGTCGCGTATGCGCGTCGGCGCCGCTCCCGTCCCGCCGCGAAAACCGTCTATGGCTATGATATCGGCGCCGCTTCTGGCAATCCCGCTTGCGATGGCGGTGACGTTATGGACGGCGGCGATTTTGACGATAATTGGTTTTTTATAATTCGTTGCTTCTTTCAACGAGTAGACAAGCTGCCGCAAATCCTCGATCGAATATATGTCGTGGTGCGGCGCGGGGGAAATGGCGTCGCTGCCTTCAGGTATCATCCTTGTTCGGGAGATATCGCCGACGATTTTTGAGCCCGGCAGATGCCCGCCGATGCCGGGTTTAGCACCCTGTCCCATTTTTATCTCAACGGCCGCGCCGCTGTTCAGGTATTCCGGATGGACCCCGAAACGGCCCGACGCGACCTGCACTATCGTGTTTCCGCCGTATTTATAGAAATCCTCGTGCAAGCCGCCCTCGCCCGTGTTGTAAAGCGTGCCAAGCTCCTGAGCGGCGCGGGCCAGGCTTTCGTGGGCATTGTAGCTTATTGAGCCATAACTCATGGCGGAAAACATGATGGGCATCGACAGCGATAAATGCGGGGGCAGATTGTCAATGAGCCGCCCGTCCGCGCCGCGTTTAACATCCCTCGGCTTCGCGCCCAGAAACAATCTCGTCTCCATTGGCTCCCTCAAAGGGTCGATGGACGGATTGGTGACCTGCGAAGCGTTCAGCAGTATCTTGTCGAAATAAACCGGATAATTCTCAGGATTGCCCATGCTGGACAACAGCACGCCGCCGCTTCCGGCCTGCTTGTAAATCTCGTCAATGGTTTTGCCGCTCCAGTTCACGTTCTGCTTGTACGTGCTCCCGCTTTTTATGATTTTCAACGCGCGGGTGGGGCACAGCGAAACGCAACGGTGGCAATTCACGCATTTTGCGTCGTCGCAAACCATTTTGACGGCCTCGGGGAGAAATTCGTGGGCCTCGTTCGCGCACTGACGTTCACAGGCGCGGCAGGCTATGCATCTGTCGGGATTCCTCGAAACTTCGTATTCCGGGTATAAAAAGTTCACGGCCATTACGCTTCGCCCCCTCTCATAAGGGCAAGCACGGGTTCTCCGCCTCTAGGCGCCCATACGTTGTCAAGATTCGGTTCGACGATGCGGATGGCCGCTTCCTCGCTTGCGATATAAACGAAGTCATCTTTTTCCCCGACGACCATGCTCCTGAGCTTCAGCCTGTCGTTCAACGCCATCAGGCCGCCGTCAAAACCGACAAGGATCGAAAACGGGCCGGTTATGAGCTGCGCGCCAAACATAACGCGCAGATATTCGTGCGTCGCACGTTCCTCGGGAGCCATGCGGTCAATCGACTGCCAAAACGGGGCGGCGATGACCGTTGCGATCTCATCAAGCGTCAACTGCTTCTTTCTGTGCAGATAGTCGATGATATAGGTAATGACCTCGGTATCGGTCTGAAGCGTGCATTTATAGCCATGCATTTCGATTGCGCGGCGGTTGGCGTCGTAGGACGATATTTCTCCGTTATGCACCACGGAATAATCAAGGAGCGCGAAAGGGTGCGCGCCGCCCCACCATCCCGGCGTGTTCGTGGGATAGCGGCCATGCGCGGTAAAACACCAGCCCTCATATTCCTCCAACCTGTAAAAGCGCCCCACGTCTTCCGGAAATCCGACCGCTTTGAACACGCCCATGTTTTTCCCGCTGGAAAAAGCGTAAGCGCCATCGATCCTCGTATTGATGCGGAACACGCATTTGGCCGTGAATTCCCGCTCGTCAAGCTGGCTGTCCGCCAGTTTTGTCGGCAGCGGCGTGACGAAATAGCGCCAAATCAACGGTTCATCGGTGATTTCTTTAATCTTTCTCGTCGGTATCTTGGACAGGTTGATGATATCGAAATGCCGCTCCAAGAAATCCTCGCATTCTTTTTTCACGGACGTCGAATCATAAAAAATATGCAGGGCGTAGTAATCCTTGTATTCCGGATAAATCCCATATGCCGCAAACCCGCCGCCAAGCCCGTTGGACCGGTCATGCATGACGCTGATCGACCTGATGATCGTCTCGCCGCTCATGCGCTTCCCGGACTTATCTATGATTCCTGAAATGGCGCAGCCTGACGGAATCCTTATTTCCCCCTCTTTGTGCATTTGAAAAGCCTCCCCACGGTTTCTCCGTGCATGTTTGTCGCTGGCAAAAAAAGCAAAGCCGCCGCAGGCCATCAGCCCACAGCGCCTTTGCTGTTCACTGGAGGATGATAGCACACAATGACCATCAATGTCAAGCAATTATTTTTCAGCAATTATTTTTCAGTTGCTTTGCTCTGATTCTTCCGTTTCGATTGTGCGCCTTTCCCCCAGGCGCCTTTCCCCTTGACGCCTATCCGAGCCTCGCCGGTCATTTTTGCTTTTACGTCTGTCAGTATGCCGCCTATCAGCGCCCACAAATATATATCTGCGTAATTGCAGCAGAA
>Ga0099364_10003072_pt1 | contig 26220 bp, 17 predicted proteins | sample TergutTh196P3_FD_73070 | JGI IMG/M metagenome (GOLD analysis project Ga0099364, IMG submission 73070) | Microcerotermes parvus P3 segment gut microbial communities from Pointe-Noire, Republic of the Congo - Th196 P3 | ecosystem: Host-associated > Arthropoda: Insects > Digestive system > Gut ...
CCCATATAGCACACAGATGACACAGATTTTTTTTAAAACATGCCTATGGAGACGTTGTGTGTGCAACCCTTGCGGTTGCACAATTACGATCCCGTATAATATTGTAGGGGCGAGGCTTGCCCTCGTCCTTTTTGAAATAGGCAACCTCGTCCTTTTTGAAATAGGCAATCTCGTCATTTTTAAAATAGGCAACCTCGTCATTTTTAAAATAGGCAACCGCAAGAGTTGCCTATACAAACACCGTTAAACGATAAAAAATATTTGCAAAAATATCCTTTGTGCGACTTCGTGTATTTCAATAAATTCAATAACCAAAATCCTTTGTGCGACTTTGTGGTAAAAAACCAAATCCGCGAATCCTCTCCTCCCATATAGCACACAGATGACACAGATTTTTTTTAAAACATGCCTATGGAGACGTTGTGTGTGCAACCCTTGCGGTTGCACAATTACGATCCCGTATAATATTGTAGGGGCGAGGCTTGCCCTCGTCATTTTTAAAATAGGCAACCTCGTCATTTTTAAAATAGGCAACCTCGTCATTTTTAAAATAGGCAACTGCAAGGGTTGCCCCTACAATGTCTATCCCATATCATTCAGGGCAACCGCAAGAGTTGCCTATACAGACACCGTTAAACGATAAAAAATATTTGCAAAAAACCCTTTGTGCGACTTCGTGAAAAATCCTTCGTGCGACTTTGTGGTAAAAAAATCTGACAAATCCATGAATACACATCTCCCTATAAACCAAACCATTAAACCCACCAAAAAAATTTTTATAAAAAAAATTAAAAAAAAATTAAAAAAATTTGACGAAAAATTTTTTTATTAAAAAAAACATTTTTAACTTTGTATTTTATTTTTTTAAAATTTTAAAAATTTTGAAACTTTTTTATTAACTAAAATTCTTTACAATGAAGAAATTTTTGATTTTAACGGGCGCACTGCTCTTGTTTTTAAGCATGACATACGCCCAAGTTTCTAGCATTACAAACCCTAATGCAAAGAAAGCAGGAGTTACCTTACAGCAAGCCCAAGGAGGCTCAACTGTTGGTACTGCTGACAAAGCAGCTCAGGTCGCAGAAGACCCCGAGTTAGCAGAAAAATTGAAGGCGGAAGCTGAACAGCAGCAAACTGCAAACAGCACCGTTAGTAATCTTAGCGTGGGTAGCCAGGCTAATGATGTCAAAGCCCTTCAGCAACAACAACAAGAAGATTTAAAAAAGGCTGAAGAGGAAAAACTCCTTAAAGGGGAAAGAGTCCCGATGGAGAGAATCCAGAGAGGTACAAAATCATCACAAACGTTTCAGAACAATGCTCCTCAAGCACAAAACAGAGACTTGTGGGACGTAATGTGGTCTTTTAATGCCGGTACTGTTAATGGAAGTCTTGGTAATTTCTCACCTTTTTTGTGGGAAGACAAACTCTATGTAGCAAAATGGGACCCAGGTGCAACCAACAACGCTTATGGTAAAGTCTTTAGGATGGAACGAAGCGGCTCAAATTGGGTGGACGACGGATCTATTACTATTACAGGATTACCCCCCAGCGTTGGTGTTAACGTTGAAGGTTTTGCTACTGATGGAGATTTCATTTACACCTGTATGGGAGCAAATGCAATTTTAAAAGTTGACCCTGCCACCTGGGCAGTTGTTGAAACAATTACAACGACAGGTACGGGTGATGTTGATGCTATTGCTTATGATGCTATTAATGACCATTTTTGGGTAGCATCATTTCAAGGAAACACTGTTCGCCGCGTAAATCGTTCGGGTGCAGTGCAGCAGACATTGACTCAATCGGGTATTTCAATTACTGACATCGCATGGGAAAACAGCACTGATGGAACCCCTTATTTATGGGCAATTGGCTCGCAGGCTACATTCGGGTGGTCGATGGCGAGATGGGATCTTCTTACAAACACATGGGAACCCAATGCAAAATCGCTTACCGACATTCCCGGTTTAACAGCAAATACTAGTAATGGCGGTGGACTTTACACAGGGTTCGACCCCGTGGCTGGCGTTGATGTTATGATAGGTTTATGGGAAGGCACATGGGACTTAATTTATTGTTATGAAATATCAAATGTTGACCCAGATGCACCCGGACCAGTTACAGGTTTTACTGTTACGCCCGGCGCAACAGGTGCGCTTACTGCGAATTTAGCTTGGACAAACCCAAGTTTAACTTATGGCGGAGACCCGCTTGTTTCATTGACGGAAATTAATATTTATGAAAACAACGGCGCAACGCCGATTCATACTGTTTCTAATCCGACAATTGGTGGTACAGAAACTTACACCATTTCATCAGGTTTATCAGCAGGCAACTACACGTGGTCAGTTGTGCCTGAAAATGCAGCAGGTGAAGGACCTCCAACAAACGTTACAGTGTGGATAGGTCCAGACGTGCCCGGTGCTCCTACAGCCTTGCAAGGTGAAGAAGATGACTTATCACCCGGTGACGTTGACCTTTCGTGGACAGCGCCTACTGTTGGTTTTCACGGTGGTTGGTTTGACCCAGCTACGCTTACCTACACCATTGTGAGAAATCCAGGTAACGTTCCCATAACAACAGGTTTAACCGCTACAACCTACACCGACACTACTGTTCCCGCTGACGGATTGTACACTTATGTTGTTACAGCAGTAAACGCAGAAGGAGCAGGTGGTTCAGCATCGGTTGAAGTTATTGTTGGTGATATGTGTCCTATTACATTTGTTATGACAGACGCTTATGGTGACGGTTGGAACGGCGCTTACATAACAATAGAAGTTAACGGAGCGCCATTTGGCACTGTTGATGTACCAAGTGGTACAGCTAACACTGAAGTAGTTTTAATACCTCCGGGAGTACTTGAATTATCATGGACAAAGGGCCAATATGACTCCGAGTGTGGTGTTACAGTTTACGATATTCGTAATTTACCAATCTTCAGCCAAGTAGGATTTAGTGCAGTCAGTACCGGTCAGGTATTCTTCACTTACAGTTGGGTATGCGAACTCGCTGACTATGACCTTATGGTTATGGGCCCCGTTGTAGGAACTGCTACACCTACTCAGGGAGAAACTTACCCTTATATTGTAACGTTTTTCAATAATGGCGAAGAAGATTTGACAGGTTCGGAATATACAATTGAACTTTACGACGAAAACGATGTAATGATAGATTCTGCCCCAGGCGTTGCAATTGCTTCACTTGATACTGAATCAGTTACAATCAATTGGACACCCGCAGTTACAGGTCCTACTTATATCTATGCCAAAATTAATTTCTCTGCTGACGAAGATATGAGTAATAATCAAACTGAAAACAAAGATGTTTTCGTTTATCCTGCAGGTACGGTGGTTGCTTCAATAGGAACCGGAACATCATCAGGTTCTACAATGCCGTTCAGTTTCTTTTATAATAACAGTTGGGTACAAACAATGTATTATTCTACCGAAATTGGAGTTGGTGGTGGATTAATTACTAATATCACATACTTTAGCAATATTACTGCCGGACAAACCGACAAACCTGTTAAAGTTTATATGGCTAACACAACTGAAACAGACCTTTCGGCAGGGTGGTTGCCTCTATCAGATTTTACTTTAGTATATGATGATGATATGACTTTCACTATTGGACAAACAGAAGTTGACATTGTATTAGATACTCCATTTATGTATAGTGGTGGTAATTTAGTAATTCTAACTCACAGAGTTTATGACCCACCATGGGCAAGCGGTGTTAATTTCTATTATACAGTAGGTACCGTTACCAATAGAACCCGTTATGTAAACACAGATACCGAATTTTATGATGAACCTACCACAGCAGGAACTGGAACCGTAAACTTCTCAAATATTCAAATATTTTTGCAAACTGCAGGTTTGGGTGAAGTATCGGGTACTGTTACAGAAGACGGAACTACACCTGTTGAAGGCGCTACAGTACAAATTGTGGGATCTCCTCAACAACGAATTACAGAATCGGATGGTTCTTATTACTTCCAATATGTACTACCCGGAACCTATGATTTCAATGCAAGCAAGGTTGGTCATTTCGATGATTTGCAAACAAACGTTGCTATTGTTGCAGGTCCAAACGTTGTAGATTTCGTTATTGCTCCCGTACCAAGATATCAAGTTAGTGGTACAGTTACTGACAACGTACTTGGGGCACCAGTAGAAGGCGCTATAGTAAATCTTATAGGATATGATGATTATGATACTGTTACTGATAGTAATGGCGACTATGTTTTCCCATTAGTTTGGGACGACCAAACTTATACCATTACGGTTTTCAAACCCGGATTTACAGCATACACAGACAACGTTACCGTTAATGGTGGACCAGTTGTTCATGATGTAACTCTGTTTGAAATTATGTTCCCTGCAACTAACGTTGTGGCAGCAGAAGTTGGAATAGACGCAGTTATTACTTGGGAACAAACAGGACCATTTACTACAGGTTGGATAAATTATTGCGTCGACGACGTAGTAATAGGTCAAATTGGTTATAGTGAAACAGCAGGCGAAGATATGACAATGGCTATCAGGTTTACACCTGAAGACTTTGCTAATATGTATCTATTTGATGGTGAAATAACCAAAGTAGCACTTGGCATTGGAACTCATATGAGTGACGTAACCACTATGGAAATTAGAATTTGGGAAGGTGGAAACGGAATTAACAATCCGGGTACATTAGTATGGACCGAACCGATTACCAATTTCACCACTTTTGCTGAAAATACAATGGTTGAAATTGATTTAACTACACCATGGCAAATCGACCCATCAAAAGAACTTAGAATTGGTTGGAACCTTGTTAATACAGCAGGCTATCCTTTCGGTAGAGATGCTGGTCCTGCAGTAGCGCCTGGTAAAGGAGACCTTTTCGTTTGTCCTGCGCTAAATAGCGGAAATTGGGTAAGTTATCTTGCACAATATGGTTGGAGTAATAATATTTCAATTAAGGCATTCGTAAGCGACGGCTCAAAAGATGTTGAACTTGCGAGAGGATTAGAATCATATAATGTTTACAGATTTAAGCAAGGCGAACCCGAAAGTGCATGGACACCAGTGGCTACTGCACTCAATGCAACAACCTTCACTGATACACAATGGGATGTTCAACCAAGCGGTATCTACTATTGGGCAGTGAAAGCAGAATATACGGGTGGTGGTCTATCAGAAGCAGCAATTTCGTATCCTCCTTTGTTTTCAGGAATGCACGAAATTTCTATCGGTAGTGGTACAAACGTATTAAAAGCACCCGCAGAAGTTTACTGGCGCAGAAGTTTCTCTCAAACCATATATACACCTGCAGAGTTAGGTATTAATGGCGGAGAAATTAGTCAATTGACTTATACTTTCGTTGCACCTTCTGGATCTGCAAATATTGCAGCCGTACCTATCACAGTATGGATTGCTGAAACTCTTCAAGAAGAACTTTCTCAAACTACTTGGATACCACTTTCGGAATTCACAGAAGTTTATAACGGAGTTCATGACTGGTCGGCAGCAGGAACTTATGAAGTTGAATTTACATTAGATGTTCCTTTCCAATATACGGGAACTGGTAATTTGGTTATTTACACTTTAAGACATGATTCTGGTGGATATGCTACCAGCGGTCACGGATTTTTGGGCGTAAATGCAGGATATCCGGGTAAAACCATATTCAGTTATTCTGATACCAACACACCAAATCCTGCTAACCCATCTTCTTTGGGTACTAATCTGGTAATAGACGGTTTCCCAAATGTTAAGATTCTTATTAGCACAGCCGGAATGGGACAAATTGAAGGTATTGTTACTAACGACAAAGGTCAAATTGTTCCTGATGCTACGTTAGTAATTGACAATATGACTCAAATATCAGACATTGATGGTTACTATTTATTCCCATCATTGCAACCTGATACTTATAATATTGATGTAACTGCATTTGCACACGACCCCCATACTGAAACGGGAGTTGTGGTTACTGCGGATACAAAAACTCCACAAAATATTGTCCTTACAAAATTCCCCGAAGTTGTTGTTACAGGTACAATTACAGCAAGTGATGGAACAGGTCCATTGGCAAACGTTGAAGTTACTCTTACAGGTTACGAAAACTATTTAGCTACTTCAAACGCTTCTGGCGTATATACGTTCCCTGAAGTATATGCAAACAATACGTATGAATTAGTTGCTAAATTGGCAGGCTGGGAAACATATAACTATACGCTTGTAGTAGGTACAACAGATCCAACAGAGCATGACTTTGTGATGATTGAAAAAACCTACAAACCGAGCAATGTAGTAGCCGATAGAGCAGCCGACTGTTCGGAAGTAGTTATCACTTGGGAAGCACCAGTTCCTGCATCAGCCACGTCGTACATATTAGATGACGGTTCAATCGAATATTCAATGGGTATCAATCCTGGTTACAATATATCTTTGGGTAATATATTTGCAGTAGGCGAAAGCGGTGAAGTTACAAGCGTTGAACTATTATTTGAACCTCGTACAACAGGACCAGCAGAAAAAACCTTAATTGCTGATATTTATGATGTAAATCGTGTTTTGGTAGGTTCAAGCGAACCATTTTTAACCGTTGGAGGTTCTTGGTTTGAAGTTCCTCTACCGAACGTTCCTTATTCAGGTACATTCTACGCAATGTTGCGTTGGGATGGTTCAATCAATGCCTATTCTAATTGGTTTGGCGTTGACCAAAACGGACCTAATACAAGTACAAATCCTGCATGGACTCTTAACGAAGGTACTTGGGAACCAAGCACCTCATCAGGTTGGTTTTCAGCACCGAGTATTTGGATGATACGCGTTAATGCAATGTCAGAAGGTAAATCAGTTAAATACGACTACACTCCATCAAGAGTTCTTACCAACTATCAAATTGACCGCGTAGAATTAGGCGAAGAAGAATACCCAACTCTTTGGACACCTATTGGAACAGTTGCAGATAATGTATTTACAATTACTGACGACGACTTTGGTGATTTATCAATGTCTGGTTATCGTTATGCAGTTAGAGCAATACATACAGGTGATGTGAAGTCAGATCCAGGATTTAGCGACGAGGTTTGGACATGCGATTGGGAATCTACTGTTACTTTCACTATTCTTACCAATGCAGTAGGTGATCCCGTCAACGGAACGCAAGTTACATTGACTCAAGAAGATGGTGACCATGTTTACAATTTCACTGCAAACGGACCAGAACATGTTGAAGTTGTTTGGAAAGGTGTTTATACCATAACAGCGACTTTAGAAGATCACTATCCATTCAGTGCAACAGGTGTAGGTTTTTGGGACGATGAAGAAGAGTATACTATTAATTTAGTAGAAATAATTGACGAACCTTTCGGTTTAGAAGTACATCCAGACGAATGTAGTGCACTATTTAAATGGAATAACCAATATTGGTTCCCGCAGTATTATTTTTATGATATTGAAGACTGGACCTGGGCTACTCGTTTTACAAGTGGTGCTGAAGGCTGGAAAGGTAATAAATTCCCCGTTGGAGTATCAGGTGAAGTTACAAGCGTTGAAGTTGCTTGCGTCGACAATGGAACAGGTACACTAACAAATGTAACTGTTGACATTTTTGATTCTAACCACCAACTTTTGGGCTCAAGTCCAAATTTCCAAATGCAGTATGTTAGTACGACTCCTGTTTGGACTACCGTAGTGTTTCCAACTCCCGTAGAATTTAACGGAGATTTCTATGCAATGGTACATTGGCCCGCAGGCGGTGGCACTACCCCATTTTTGTGTGGAGAAGAGGATGGTCCGTATGCAGGTGCAGGACTTGGTTGGAGTGTTGATGCAGCAGGTGTTTGGCAAGAAGCACACGTAGGTACTACTTATGGCCCAACGGTACTTTTTGTTAGAGTACACGCTAATGCAGAAAATGGCGATAAAGTTGTTTACGGTCCCGAAAAATCACACTTAGGATACAACGTTTACTTAGACGATGTTTTCTGGGGTCAAACTACTAATGAACAGTTTGAATTTACAAACTTAAACACAGGCACTTATACTGCCAGCGTTGAGGCTGCTTATTCTTCAGGTGTTTCAACAAGAGTTTATAGTGATCCATTCTCCGTAACATGTCCAGAAACTTTCGTTCCTGTTGACTTTGATGTAATAGATGCTGTTACTTTCGATCCTATTTTGGATGCAGATATTGTCCTAACAGGAGACGACTATAATGGTACAGGATATGCACATAATGTTCCAACAGGTACCTATCAGTACTTAGTACAAAAAGCAGGTTATCAACCAAAATCTGGCTCCATTAATGTTACCGGACCAACGACTATACCTATTGAACTTGAGCCTGATGGCGGTGATACTCACACTGTTATATTCAACGTATATCTTGCAAGTGATCCTACCGTTAAAATCAATGATGCAACCATCACTTGGGATGGCGGACCTGGTGCATACACAATGATGGGTGTAACCACAGGTGAACACACTTGGGTAGTAACTCATCCACTATATGAAACAGCAAACGGTACTGAAAATGTTACAGGAGATACAACTATTGATGTACCTCTTGATCCTGTAAGTATCAGAAGTAATGTATTAAGCAGTGTAGTTCTTTATCCAAATCCGTTTAACAACGAGATAATTGTAAGCAATCCTGAGTTAATCAAGAGTATTCAAATAACGAATGCTTTGGGACAAAAAGTCAAAGAAGCAATTTTCGTTGGCAGGTCAATTGACACAGGTGCACTTACAAATGGTATCTATTTCATCACCATCGAAAGCCACAGCGGAGACAAAGTGGTACACAAAATGGTAAAGAAGTAGAGAATGATATGATTTAACAAAATCATAAAATATTTTTCATAACGGAAGCCCCGGCGTATGCTGGGGCTTTTTTTTTAATTTATTTGGAGATGCCCCCGAATTGATAAGAGATAGACATTGTAGTGGCAACCCTTGTGGTTGCCTATTTTAAAAAGGGCGAGGGCAAGCCTCGCCCCTACAATTTTATACGGGATGCCATTATGCAACCGCAAGGGTTGCACACACAGCGTCTTCATCGGCTTATTAACGCAGATTTTATTAACCGCTAACCACTAATGTATGCCGCATTCCGTTAGGCGGTGCTTTGAGCTTGTCGAAAAAGAATGCATCGCTTGGTAGAAAATAGTGCCACATGCAATCTGCATTCCGTTAGGAATGCATCCTATGTTTGATTGTTTGAGTAGCCCCGAATTGATAAGAGATAGACATTGTAGTGGCAACCCTTGCGGTTGCCTATTTTAAAAAGGGCGAGGGCAAGCCTCGCCCCTACAATTTTATACGGGATCGTAATTGTGCAACCGCAAGGGTTGCACACACAGCGTCTTCATCGGCATTTTTTGAAAAAAATCTGTGTATATCTGTGTCATCTGTGTTATCTGTGTGCTATATAGGCAGTGGAGTTCAAATCTACACTCTACTCACTAACCACTATCCCGGAAAAACGAAACCCGACGCATCCTTACAGAAGATCGGGTTTCTTACCCATTTATAGTGCTGAATGTAATGCTTGTTTACATAAAACACTTTGAGGGTGCAAAGGTAATATGTTTTTTTGGAACAAAAAAATAATTTTGATTAAAATGTAAAAAAAAATTAAAAATTTATTTTTCCTAACGAAGTGTTGATAATAATGTTCCTGACTTCGTCAATGCGACACCCCAAAGGTATAAAATTGGCATTTTAAGCCACTCTTACGACTTTTTGCGACACCCACTTAAATCTTATGTTATTGATATTCAGTGTATTATAAAATTATTTTTTAAAAGTGTCGAAGTCAGGAAAAAGGGCGAGGGCAAGCCTCGCCCCTACAATTTTATACGGGATGCCTTTATGCAACCGCAAGGGTTGCACACACAACGTCTTCATCGGCTTATTAACGCAGATTTTATTAACCGCTAACCACTAATGTATGCCGCATTCCGTTAGGAATGCATCGCTTGGTAGAAAATATCGACCCCAAGCCACCTGCATTCCGTTAGGAATGCATCCTTTTTCTTGGAGATGCCCCGAATTGCGCTTATAGGGCGACCGCAAGGGTACGCCCCTACACGGGGTTATCTACGTTGCACTCTATCGAGTGCTGCTGCGTGGGGTGTAGAAATGTTGTGTGATTTGGTGTAATTCATGGCAATAAAAAAATTTTTTACATTACATTTTTCATTTTTTTTTGAGTTTGTTAAAAAAATATCTACCTTTGTGTTTTATTTGAAGATAATTTGTTTTGATATGATGACAAAAGAGCAACATGTAGCTTATTGGGTAGATACCGCAGAAGACGACTGGGGTGCGGTAGACGCGATGTTTATCGCCGATTATTATCAGCATTGTCTATTCTGGGCACATTTGGTTTTAGAAAAATTAGCAAAAGCACTTTGGGTGAAAACACATCAGGAAAATATTCCGCCAAAAGTACACAATATAACTTGGCTTTTAGAAGAGTCAAATATTGATTTGGGGGAAGAGATGATGAAATTTTTGGAAGACTTTAATAAGTTTCAACTCGCAGGACGTTATCCCGACTATACCAATAAAATACAAAAGATGTGCACTAAGGAATTTACTTCTGAAAAAATAGAAAAAGTAAAGGAGGCTAGAACATGTTTACTCGAGATGTTGTAATAGAAACAGTTCGCAACTATGCACGTCGCATAGAAGCCAATGGCGTTCGTCTGCGCGCAGTTATTCTCTTCGGTTCTTTTGCCAAAGGAACGCAACACGAATGTTCGGACATAGACGTGGCTCTCGTTGCTGACGAGTTCACAGGATTTTATTTCGATGACGCAAAGTTGATTCCTTATATGGGTTTCAAACAACCATACCCATACACTCTCATAGAAGCGAAAACATATCCAACTGATTATTTTTATCAGGGCGACCCTTTCATCGAAGAAATAACAAAAACAGGTATTAAAATAATTTAATAAGAAAGCTCATAATGCTCGTAAAAATACCAGCGTTTCTTCCTTATTTTGAAAAAGTTAAGATGTTAGTAAGAGTAACCAAACAAAAGAAAAATGTAAAGAAAATACAATATTCAATCACCGCCATTGAGCCGATGGAATAAAAAAAATCTTTCAGATTTACGCCGCAGGGTACGTGCATTGCTACTGAAAGATAGTTTTTTAGGCGGCAAAGATACAACTAATTTTTCATTCCACAATAAATTTCGATAAAAATACGCTTATTCGAGGTTATCTACGTGGCACTCTACCGAGTGCTGCTGCGTGTGGTATAGAAATGTTGTGGAGTTTGGGGCAAACACGTAGGTTCAGAACTCCTGACTTGGCATTCGCTATAACATAAAAATACAAATCATTACAAAAAAGATATCGTAAACTAAAAATGTCGCATATTAAACCTAATTATCACCTAATTTTTTCCTAACCAAACAAACTCAGTAGCCAATAATGCAAATCAAATACAACCTAATTACCTAATTAACAACCTTATAATTAGGTAAATGTGTGGGGTATACCATTCTCTACTGAGGTTGTTTTGTTTAGTGAATTAGGTAAAAATTAGGTTTTTTATGTCGCAAATTTGCGACAATCTAGTTTTCGCCAAGTCAGGAGTTCTGAGATTTGCCCCTACTAACCGCTAACCACTAACCACTATTTAATAAGATGTCCGATTTGATGAAATTCTCTGCAAATAATTGACAATATTTATAATAAAAGTTTTAAATTTACGTTTAAAGCGTAAATTAATAAAATATGTACAGATGGAAAGAGTTGTAAATCTTCAAATCGAAAAGTTGCCAGAAGGTGTTTATTTAGCAACGTCCGACAATGTACAAGGACTTGTTGTACAAGGAAACAGTATAATAGAAACAATAGAAATTGCGAGAGATGTTGCAAAAAAACTTATTGAAGCACAAGAACAACAAATTGCAAATTTAGCAATGTTCAGTTATCCTTTTAATTATCCATTAGTACTTGCAGTGTAGCATTATGGGACGATTATCAGGATTCAAATATAGACAAATAGTGAGTTTGTTGAAAAAATTTTCCTTTGAATTTTATCGGCAAGCCGCTGGTAGCCATGAAATATGGTATAATCCTCAAACAAAGAGATTTACAACTATTCCAAATCACACAAGCGATATGCCCGAAGGAACTTTAAGAGCAATCTTAAAACAAGCTGATATTAGTATCGATGATTTTTTAACAGCAAAATAATTGAACAGATAGTTAGGGTCTATAATTTGCGAGCTGGTTTTTATTTGATGGTGATACGCGGATTTTCACTAACCACTAATATAGATTCCTCACTTTGTTCGGAATGACCCTATTAGCACGTCAATGTGAGCGAGCGAAGGGTTGAGGCTTTGCCGCAACCCTCCGCTCGCTCTTCCACACTATTACAGTCCGTCATTCCGAATGAAACAAAGTGAAATGAGGAATCTATCTGTGTGTTATATGGGCAGCGGTGATACGCGGATTTGGCTGATTTTCACTAATCTCTAACCACTATATTTATCTCTTCTAACAATTTTTTTTTATTTTTATCAAAATTTATTGTGGAATGAAATATTAGTTGTATCTTTGCCCCCAAGAAAACTATCTTTCAGTAGCAATGCACGTACCCTGCGGCGTAAATCTGAAAGATTTTTTTTATTCCATCGGCTCAATGGTGGTGATTGAATATTGAATTTTCTTTGCATTTTTCTTTTGTTTGGTCACTCCAACTAACATCTTAACTTTTTCAAAATAAGGAAGAAACGCAGGTATTTTTACGTGCATTATGAGCATTTCTACGAATTTTTCTTGTCGTTTTGACTTGGGCTTGTTTGTTCCGATTTTGTTAGCATTTGTAAGCAAAAAATCCAATTCAACAACTGCCATAGTAGATTTATAGTTCCGCGCTGCCTTGTTGACTGTTTCTTGCATACCGTCAAATCGAAGATATATATAATCCTCTAAATCAACATTTTTCTTTCTTTTTAGCGGATTTTTTGAAAGCCACTTGCCTAACATTGCCCAAACAATATTCTCTCTTGCCTTAATGTGTGCTTTTTCTCTTCCCTTGGGGATTATGTAATCTTCAATATATACATTGTTGTAGTCTTCAGATATGATCATTTTGATTTTTTTCAGATTTATTAATGGTTTTTTGCTATCATTATAAATAAAGGCGCAATATCATGCTCCCTCGATGGTAGCATGAATAGGATCACGATGTCCATATTCCCAAAAGTTCATTAACCTGTTCGATTGTCATTTTTTTCCCTTTTCCCTCTTTGATATTTTGCAAGCCTCTTTCAAATTTTGCAAAATATTCCTCTTTACTCAACAATGTATCATGCTCAGTTACGGGTAAAATTTTATATGATTTGTTTTTCCTTCTTTTGATAAAAATTTCACTACCCGTATCCACTTTATCTAAATAAATTCTTGGTCTTTCTCTGAATTCTATTCATACAAATTTTCTGCAAAGATATAATATTTTTATTTATTATCAATTTACAAAATTTTTTACAACAAAAATTCCCAATTCAACATACCCGAATTGCACTATCGGTCGCTAGCAAGAGTCGCCCCTACCCAACATGTAATTGCGTACTTGATCCGCAATCCCCTGAAATATCAGATTTCCTGTCCTTGTGGAAAATATTTTATATCGTTTAACGGTGTCTGTTTGGGCAACCCTTGCGGTTTCCTATTTTAAAAAGGACGAGGGCAAGCCTCGCCCCTACAATATTATACGGGATCGTAATTGTGCAACCGCAAGGGTTGCACACACAACGTCTTCCATCGGCATTTTTTGAAATAAAATCTGTGTATATCTGTCTAATCTGTGTTATCTGTGTGCTATATGGGCAGTGGTGATACGCGGATTAGACGGATTAACGTGTATTATTTCCCACTAACCACTAATCACTTTTCTTTTTATTTTATACGCTTGGCATTCAAAAAAATTATATATCTTTGCGGCGTTAATTTTTAAAAATTGTATTATGAAAACCACAGTATTAGGACATAGAGTAAAAAACTTACCCTTCGAAGGTCATCCTGATGTTTTGTTTCCGCCCATCAAAGGTCATAAAATTGCGCCAGAGGGATATATGACAATTGAAGAATTTCGTACTGAAACAAAACAAAGTCTTACCAAGATACTTAACGAACATGGTATTTGTTAACCGACAAGCCAAAACTGATTTGGATAACATTGTCGTGGGATTACTAGAATGGAAAAAAGTTGAGTTAACCCTCCCCGAAGTAATGCAATAAGTTGATGATATTTTAGATGTTTGATACCAATTGGAGTATTTAGTCTATCATCATCCTTCAAAATACCATGAACATTTGAAATACGGCGATTATTCTTTTTCATACAAGCGTAATAGAAGTACAACATGGTATATAATTTATGACATTGATTTGGACAACAACATATATGTCAATAAAATTATTAGCAATTACCTGAATGTTTCGTGATGTTGTGAACTCATGATGAGTATTCACCGATTAGACGAGTTTATGCGGTTTATTATCATCCCTTGTTTTCAGCATTCCGTTAGGCGATGCTTTGAGCTTGTCGAAAAAGAATGCATCGCTTGGTAGAAAATAGCGAGCCCAAGCCACCTGCATTCCGTTAGGAATGCATCCTTTTGTGGGGTTTGGTGCATTCCGAACGTCTTCCATCGGCATTTTTTGAAAAAAATCTGTGTATATCTGTGTCATCTGTGTTATTTGTGTGCTATATAGGCAGTGGTGAAAAGCGGATTTGGTGGATTTTTTTCCTCCCTCCTTAGTAGCAACAAAAATTTTTGTTTAAAAAATTGGAAAATAGTATCAATATGCGTACCTTTGCGGCGCATTTTTTGACACAAAACCATGAAATACAGCGAAACTGAACAGATATTAAAAAAAGAGGGATGTCATTGGTTACATGACGGAGCCAATCATCCAATTTGGTACAGGCCGATAACAAAAAAAACCTTTCCGTTGAGTTTTCACCGTAGTGAAGAGGTTAGAATAGGAACATTAAAAAGTATAAGTAAAAGATCAGGGGTAAAACTTTAATACAATAAAAATGAATAATATTAGAGCATTAATAGAGCGCGGAAACGATGGCTCTTACGGAATTTATATAGACTTAAAAGAAGAAAGCCTTGAATATACAGTAATAGGTGAAGGCAAAACGGTACATGAAGCAATTGATGATTTTAATGGATGCTATCAAGATGTGAAAAACTGTCACAAAATCAATAATATTCCTTTTACAGATGCGCAATTTTCATTTCAATATGATACCGCTTCTTTCCTTGCTTATTACTCAAAATTTTTGACGTTAGCGGGCTTACAACGATTAACAGGCATTAATCAAGGTCTTTTAAGTCATTACATTAACGGAAGAAAGAAACCAAGAAGAAGGACTGTTGAAAAAATCGAAAAATCTGTAATTGACTTTGGAAAAGAACTAAGCTTTGTACGCCTGGGTTAAGCCGGACATTCTGCCCGCTGGTTTTTTTAAAACAGAGGCGATACGCGGATTTGGCGGTTTAACGCAGATTTTATTAACCGCTAACCACTAATGTATGCCGCATTCCGTTAGGCGATGCTTTGAGCTTGTCGAAAAAGAATGCATCCTTTTTCTTGGATATGCCCCGAATTGCGCTTATAGGTCGACCGCAAGGGTACGCCCCTACACGGGGTTATCTACGTTGCACTCTATCGAGTGCTGCTGCGTGGGGTGTATGGATGTTGTGGGGTTTGAATTGGGGATTCCTCACTTTGTTCGGAATGACCCTATTAGCACGTCAATGTGAGCGAGCGGAGGGTTGCGGCAAAGCCGCAACCCTTCTCTCTATTTTCCACCACAGAACGATCAGTCATTCCGAATGAAACAAAGTGAAATGAGGAATCTATCTTTTTCATGTTAATGGTAATTTGGTCGCATACTCTTTAAAAATAAGGCGTTTCCCTAGAGAGTGGGTATAATTGAATTGTCGCTGTCATCATCCACAAGCCCACAAAGTGTTAAATTTGTCTATTTTGTGGTAGAGAACACTCTCAGAGTGGTCTCAAATACGTAATAATTTTTTTCATATTTTTTATTATATGCACTACTTTCGCATAATTATTAACTATCTTTGCACCCGAATTTTAAAAAATATTCTATTGAAAATATATCTTCAAATAACGTCAGGGCGCGGTCCCGTTGAATGTTGCCGTGTAGTTGCCGAAGTTTTAGAAATGATTTTGACTGAAGCAAAACAAAAAGGCTTTGAAGCAGAAATTGTTGATTGCGAAAAAGGTATTGAACCTCACACGCTATTTTCAGCAGTTGTATTGGTACAGGGTGATGATTTGAACGATTTTGTTAAAACATGGGAAGGAACGGTGCAGTGGATTGCACAAAGTCCATACCGTAAGTTTCACAAGCGTAAAAATTGGTTTGTGGGAGTTAGAAAACTTGTCGTTCCGGAAATTTCAGAATGGGACGAGCGAGATTTTAGTTTTCAAACATTACGTGCATCAGGACCCGGTGGACAGCACGTAAATAAAACAGAATCAGCGATTAGGGCAATTCACATTCCAACAGGAACAATAGCAACAGCATCGGAAAATCGCTCACAACTCCAAAATAAACGACTCGCAATGGAACGACTTCAAGTGAAATTAGTTACACAAAAACAAGAAAAAATAGTCGCAGCAACACAACAAAATTGGCATAATCACAATATTTTAATGCGTGGAAACCCCGTGAAAACTATTAAAAAAGAGTTGGGGTAGTTATTAGTGAATGAGTGAATGAGTAAATGAGTAAATGAGAGAATGAGATAATTAGTATTCAGGTATTAGAGTGTAGAGTGTAGAGTGTAGATATTAGAGACTATAATACTATTAAACTAACAACTTCTTATTCACTTATTCACTCATTCACTCATTCACTAAAAAAACTAACAACTTCTTATTCACTCATTTACTCATTCACTAAAAAAACTGAAAACTGATAACTGAAAACTATGAATCTAAAAAACAGAGATTTTATCAAAATTGGAAATTTCGACAATATTGCTCGGAGTTTGGCTGCTGTCGCTATAAATAAGCATTTTAAACATAATACCAAAGAAGAGGTTTTGTGTGAGTTGGAAAATGTAGTTCAAAACCCTGCTCATTATGCAGAACATCAAATTTGGGGAAAACTTGCAGAACATTTTTGTCCCCAAGTGAAAAAGAATAGTTTTGAATGTTACGATTTACGCACCGAGCCATTGAGTTTCAAAAATTATGGTAATGCAGAGGTCGAACCTGCTGCCTTGCAACAGATAAATCTTGCTTTGAGGTTGCCTATTGCAGTTCAGGGTGCATTGATGCCCGATGCACATGCGGGGTATGGTTTGCCCGTTGGTGGAGTATTGGCTGTTGAAAACGCTGTAATTCCATACGCCGTCGGAGTTGATATTGCTTGCAACACTTCACTTACAATTTTCAAAGAATCGCCAAATCATTTGAAAAGATACACAAATCCCATAAAAGATGCCATTTTGAAATGGACTCACTTTGGAATGGAAGGAGGTCTTAACGTTAGGCAAAATCATGAAGTTCTTGAACGCAACGAATTTAACGAAATATCCTTGTTAAAAAAATTGCATAAAAAATGTGTCAGGCAATTAGGTACGTCGGGCAGTGGCAATCATTTTGTAGAATTTGGCGATATGCAACTTTTTGAAAACAATATACTTGGATTACCCGAAGGCGAATATATGGCATTGGTATCTCATTCAGGCTCGCGTGGATTAGGTGCTGAAATTGCTGGTCATTATAGTAACATTGCCCGACAACGTTGCAAACTTCCTCGTGTGGCGCAACATTTTGCGTGGTTAGATATTGATTCCGCAGAAGGAGAAGAATATTGGCTATGTATGAACCTCGCAGGAGACTATTCCCACGCTTGCCACGAAATAATACATGCAAATTTAACCAAGGCACTAAATTTGAACGCTTTAGCAAACATTAGCAGTCATCACAATTTTGCATGGAAAGATACACTTCCTAACGGTAACGAAGTTATTGTTCATCGCAAAGGAGCAACACCTGCGCATAAAAATGAGGCAGGTTTTATACCCGGAAGCATGACAGCCGCAGGATATTTAGTTAGAGGAAAAGGAATTCCCGAATCTCTTTATTCGGCATCACACGGTGCAGGACGTGCCATGTCGCGCTTGCAAGCAACTGAAAGTATATCGCGCTCAGAACTGAAAAAAACGCTTAAAGCAGCAGGCGTTACACTTATTGGTGGTTCAGTAGAAGAAGCACCGCAAGCATACAAAAACATCGACTCCGTTATGGAATTTCAAGCAAAATTAGTGGAAATTGAAGGTAAGTTTTTGCCGCGAATAGTGAGGATGAACGATGAATAGAATGTGCTGAAATTACAATTTATTTGAGAATGAATCCAAAAAAAGATTAACTTTGCGGCTGAAAATAAATAACAATGAACATTAAAGAATTAATAAAACAGCCAGAAGGAAGGCGACTTGAATTTAAGAGCGCCCTACCCGAAAGGTCTGACCTTGCAAAGACCGTTATTGCTTTTGCTAATGATGCCGGTGGCGAACTGTATATTGGTATAGACAACAATACGCGTGCAATTGTAGGAGTTGATGAAAATGAACTCTTTGCAAATGAAGAAAAGATTTGCAACATCATTTACGACCGTTGCTACCCAGCTATATTGCCTGAAATCACGTTTTTGATGGAAGATGACAAGCATTTGATAAAAGTGTTGGTTTATCGCGGCAGTGCGCCACCCTACTATCTGCGCGACAAGGGCAAAATGAAAGGCACATATATTCGTGTCGGTTCAACAAACAGGAAGGCAGATGCAACTATAATTGCTGGATTGGAGCGAATACGCCGCAATATTTCTTTTGACGGTGAGTTGGTAATGGAAAAGCCTGCAAATGAACTGAATATAAAGAGTTTTAAAACTGAATATAAGGAAAAAACAGGCGACGATTTAGATAATCATACGTTGTTAAAATTAGACCTTATAAAAGATTTTCAAGGTTATGAATATCCTACAAACGCATTAATTTTGTTTTCAGATGATAAACTACGAAATTCGCTGTTCCATTTTGCCAAAATTGAATGTGCAAGGTTTAAGGGAACTGGTACGGAAGAATTTATCGACCAAAAAAGTATTTATTCAAATATTTCCACACAAGCAGAAGAAGCCTATAATTTTGTGTTGCGACATATTAACAAAGGTGCTAAGGTAGAGGGCGTTTATACAATTTCGCGCTGGGAATATCCGGTAAAAGCAATAAGGGAGGTAATTAGAAATGCAGTAGTGCATCGAGATTATTCACTTACTGGAAAAGATATCAAAGTCGCTGTTTATGACGATATGATTGAGATAACAAGTCCGGGACGTCTCCCCGCTTCGATAGATTTTTCGGCAATGTATAACCGCCAAAGTGATGCCCGAAATAAAGTTATTGCACCCGTGTTCAAGCGACTTGGAATTATTGACCAATGGGGAAACGGCTTAAAACTTATCGCAAATGAAATGAAAGACTATCCTCGTATTAAGTTGCAATGGAAAGAGGTTGGCATTTCATTTCAAGTGCAATTTGTAAGACTTGATTTTATCGAAGAGCAAGAATTCGATGGTGTACAAGATGATGAAAACAGTGTACAAGAAGGTGTACAAGATGATGAAAATAGTGTAAAAGAAGGTGTACAAGATGATGAAAATAGGGTACAAGATGGTGTACAAGATGATAAAGAAAGTGTACAAGATGGTGTACAAGATGATAAAGAAAGTGTACAAGATGGTGTACAAGATGATAAAGATAGTGTACAAGATGGTGTACAAGATGATAAAGATAGTGTACAAGATGGTGTACAAGATGATAAAGATAGTGTACAAGATAGTGTACAAAATGATGAAAATAGTGTACATGATGAGAAAAATAGTGTCACAGATGATGAATATAGTGTCATAGATGATAAAGATAGTGTCATAGATAATGAAAATAGTATCATAGATGATAAAAAAATTCTTGCTTTTTCTCTGATGCCCAAAAGCCGTAAGGAAATCATGGATAAGTTGAATATTAGCGTACATCCAAAAAACTATCAACGGCACATAGTTCCATTACTGAAAAAAGGCTTATTATCAATGACTTTGCCTGACAAGCCAAATAGTAAACATCAAAAATATATTGTCACAGAGAAAGGGAAAGAGTTACTTAGGAATGAAAACTTCTTAATATCTTGATTACGTTAAAAAAAATGGATACATTATCAGATAAGTGGTGGGAAGAGAATGATATGAATAATGAAAAAATCCAAAACATTTTAAATACCCATATCAGAACTCCTTAATAAATAGACAATGAAAGTTGTCTTGGATACCAATTACTTATTTGTTTCGTTTCATAAGACAAAAGTATTTGATATTGACACCTTTAGAGAAATACTTCAATGTTGATAAACACCAAATATTGTGTCGAAGTCAGGAATAAGATAATATTTCTATCTAATTCTTATGATCTATTTGGGCATTCATTATTACTACTTACTACTCACTACTGACTACCGACTACTCACTACTGACTACTGACTACCGACTACTCACTACTGACTACCGACTACTGACTACTGACTACTGACTACTCGCTACTGACTACTGACTACTCCTTAATCGGCACCGTAAAACTGAATGTTGAGCCTTCTCCATATTGTGAACTTACCCAAATTTTTCCTCCAATTGCTTTAACAAAATCAGAACATAATAATAGTCCTAATCCTGTTCCTGTTTCGTTATTGGTTCCAAGCAGGCTCATAGTTTGGTTAGGTCTGAAAAGATTATTCAAAACTTCGGGTGTCATACCTATTCCGTTATCAATAACCGATACAATAAGTTTATTTTCATATACTTCCGAATTAATAATAATTTTGCCACCTTCGGGAGTAAATTTAATGGCATTTGAAACAAAATTTCTGACAATAACAGAAAAAAGGTCTCGGTCGGCAAAAACATCATGTTCTAGAAGTAGGTTTTCGAGTGAAATCTTTTTAGCATTGGCAACATTTTTCAAATTATTTAAAACACCATTAACTTCTTCTTGTACGTTAAAATATACGGGTGAAACTTTTATTCCATGCATTTGGCTTTTTGCCCATCTTAAAAGATTGTCAAGTAGTTTGTAGACATCTTCGACCCTTTTAGAAATATCTTGTAGAATCACTGTTTGAGTTTTTTCATCAAAAGTTTTCATAAAAAGATGTTCTATCAGGGTCATTAGAGCGGCAATTGGGCTTCGCAGGTCGTGTGCTACAACAGAAAAAAGCTTGTCTTTAACAGAATGTAGTTTATGTAGTTCTCTGTTTTTTTCTACTGTTTTGATATAAAAATAGAGTGCTAACGCAAATAAAATAAAGATAATAGATAAAAGTCCGATAATTTTTATGTCTTCAGAAAAAATTTGTTTTGCAGGAACTTCGACTATGTAATACCACGGAGTACCCACGTTTCCGATACAGACCGGGACAAACACTCTGTAAAAATCTCGATTGTCATATTTAATAAACTCGTCGCAAATATTGTTTTCATTAATTTGGTTTTGAAAGTGTTCTATATCAAAATTTACTTGCGTACCGATTAAATCTACGTTGTCGTGAACTACAATAGTTCCTTTGTCGGTAATAAGAGTACAATTTCCGACCATTCGATTGGCATCTATAATTTCGATTAATTCTTGAATGAAAAAATCAGTTCCAAGGATTCCTATAACAGTATCATTCAGTAGAATAGGAGTTGAAAAAGAAAACATAAGGATATCTTTTTCATTAATTTTGTCCCAATAAGGGTCTGTAATAGCTTCTTTTTTAGTTTTTTTAGGAATTGTGTAAAAATCAGATACATAATCATCTAACGAAGTGGGAATAAAGCTTCCATCAACAATCCATGGACAAAAAACACCTCTGTAGTCACTTTCCATTTTGTTGATAAATTGGGCATCCATTCCGTCTAAAGCATTTGGTTCGAATGTACACCACAAATTGTTAAAAGATTTTTCGTGCTTATTTCTAATAAACATTTCTTGCACCAAAAATTCACGCTTGTTTTCGGGTGGAATCATACTTGTTTCTGCTAAATTTGCAAGTAAAAATGCGTAGTTTCGGATAACGTCAACAGAAGAATTAATTTTCAATGATAATAAATCACCTGCGTCGCGACATTGTAGTCGTGCTAATTTTGAAGTGTTGCTAAAAGTAGTTACTTTTAACGGTTTAACTACCAATACGGACAATAATACAAGTAAAATAACACCCGAAAATAATACCCATATAATAGATCTTGTCTGAAAAAATATCTTAAAATTTGTTTTCATGTTTAATAGTTTATCTGCGAAAATTTTTACAAAATAAAAAACAAAATTATATTAAATTTTTGGAAAAACAAGCGTATTTCATTAAAAAAATATTTTTTTGTAGAAAAAAAGGAAAAGATAAAATAAAATTAACAAGAAAAGTGATGCATTCCAAACGGAATCTCTCTCTTCCAATGACATGCAAAAATTTTTGTAGCGAATTTTGGGGATTTTCTTTTACCACAAAGGAACACTAAAATAGTACAAAGTAGAAAGTAGTAAGTAGTAAGTATAAAGTAGTAAGTAGTAAGTAGTAAGTAGTAAGTATAAAGTAGTAAGTAGTAAGTATAAAGTAGTAAGACATTAGAGTTTAGAATTGTAGGGACGTGGCGCGCCACGTCTCACAAAGAAAAAATCTGTGAAAATCTGTCAAATCTGTGTCATCTGTGTGCTTATGAATAATACAAGTCAAAAACCGAAAACTAAAAAATCATATATTTATATGATTGCATAGTAAAAATAAACCCATTATCTTTGCAAAAAATTTTTAAAATAATATTAACTAAATTTTTAAGTAAAATGAGTACTAATTTTTTAATTATCAAGAAGATGAAACAAAAAAGAAGATTTTTTTTAATGCTCGCCTTTTTTGGCTTGAGCGTATGCGCAATGGCGGCTACATACAGAATTGACAACTATAGTAGTTCGCTTGGAGGGTTCCCCATTTACGAAGATGGTACATACAAATCTGCTCCTGCAAATTTTCAAAATGCAATGCAAATGATTAGAGGTTATGCAAATGGAGCCAATTGTACCATTCAGTTTGAAAACGGTACTCTCACTTTTAACCTTGGCAGCGCCGAAAGCGGGAGACTTATTTTTGACTCTGCTGGCTCTCCTAATTGGGGTACGATTACCGTAACCGGGAAGTTAACTTCTTCGTATGTAAATGCAACTAATGGCGCGGTTAGAGTAAATGGCAGCGTTGTCCTGATTTGGAATGCAGACCTTGCAAATACTGCCGCAGGCGGAATTGCTTTTTACAAACCCTCTGAGTCTACAGCAACGACGACCTTTAGCGGCGGTACTATTTCGGCAACTTCGGGCATAGCAATTAGAAACTTTTCTGCGGCTGCGCTAAACATTACAGGAGGCACAGTTTCTGCAACTACCGGTGAAGCAATTAGAATCGGTACCGCATGTAATGTTACAGTGTCAGGTGGAACAGTAACTTCGGCTAATACAAATGGAGAATCAGGCACAATTGTGTTATCAGGGACTGCATCGTCTAATGCTGTTCGTCTTAAAATCACTGGTGGAACAGTGAGAAACACATCATCAGGAAATGTTATTCTCAACACTTCAGCAGGAGCAGTAACCGTAAGCGGCGGACTTGTAAGAGCAGACGGCGGCGTCGCTATTTGTAACACTGGTACAGGCACGATAAACATCACTGGCGGTACTGTCCGTGGATACAGTAATGCCAGAGCGATTTTTAACACCTCTTCAGGAGAGATAAACATCAGTAGCACAGGCAACGAAACAAGGGTTCAAACAGCAAATGCCATTTCTATTGACAACGGTGGAACTGGAAAAATTACTATTACAGGACCTACTACATCTAATGCTTATCCGTATATTTCTTCTAGTCTCACGAATACCAATTATGGAACCATTTTTTTGTACAATATCGGTACATCATCAGTAACGAGGCTTGAGATTACCGGCGGTACAATATGGAATACTTCTGACGATGGCGGAGGCAATACAATTCGCAATAATTCTACGGGAGAGGTAAAAATTAGTGGCGGAAGAATATATGAAAACTCAACAGGAAAAGCGATTTGGAATGCTCACACAGGTAAGGTAACTATCAGTGGCGGAACAGTTGAAAATATTTCAGGTGCAGGAGTAGCGATTTGGAACTCCTCAACAGGCGCGGTAAACATCAGCAATGGAATTGTCAGGGCAACCTACGCCAACGGTAGGGCAATTAACAATAGTTCTTCCGCAACGATAACAATCAGTGGCGGAACAGTTTCGGCAAGTGGCAATGGAGGTAGGGCAATAGTAAATACTTCATCAGGACCGATAAACATGAGCGGCGGAACGGTTTCATCAACAAACTGGGTAGCCATTGACAACGGAGGCTCTAGTTCCGGTGCAATAAACATCAGCGGCGGAGAGGTAAAGGCAACTACAGGCATAGCAGTTTGGAACAATTCCACAGGAAAAGTTACCATATCGGGAACGGCAACTATTACCTCTGAAAACACCGGTACCACGAATGGCGGAACATACCACGGCACCATTCGTTTGATGGGAACTGGCGGACTTACAGTGAATGGCGGAACAATCAGGAACACAGCAACAGGTCATGCAATTCATAACAATTCCACAGGACCTGTAACCGTTAGCAACGGTGTTGTCCTTGCAAAAGAGGGTAAAGCAATAAACAATGCATCATCGGGAACAATTACTTTCAGCAAAGGCATTGTGTTTGCATACGGTGCCACAGCAACTGACATTATCAGTAGCACATATTCGGGCGCTACTGCTAATACAGCATTGGTGGGATGGAACAAAGCTGCGGGGAATAATGTTTATGAAGTTGGTTCAACCACCGATATATTTAAACAACCATCAACAGTATCTGCAACGTGGGAAAATCAAGGAACTACCAACGGCATAATGGTTTCTGCAGGAACAACCTCTGGTTTTATTCAAATTGCTGGAATTACAGTCGGTGACGTAGGTATTGAGTCAATTTCACAAAACAATGGAATGCAAGTTTATCCAAATCCCACGAGTGGTCAGTTCTCAGTACGTCATTGCGGGCTTGACCCGCAATCCCCCCAAAACAATGGGATGCTGAAACAAGTTCAGCATGACGCGGTTATTGAGATATTAGACATCACCGGACGTATTGTTCACGGTGAACCGTGTGCCGTGAACCGTGCTACCGTGGAAATAGACATCTCGCATCTGCCAAACGGCATCTATTTTGTGAAGGTTGGTAATGAAACAATAAAAATAGTGAAGAGATAGTGGTTAATGGTTAGTAGGGGCGACTTTCAAAGTCGCCCCTACCCACAACCAAAAAATACCTTTGTGCGCCTTCGTGGTAGAAAAAATCTAACCACAAAGGAACACAAAGGTTTCACAAAGGAACACAAAAATAGTAGTAGTAAGTATAAAGTAGTAAGATATTAGAGTTCAGAATTGTAGGGACGTGGCGTACCACGTCTCACAAAGAAAAAATCTGTGAAAATCTGTCAAATCTGTGTCATCTGTGTGCTTATGAACAATACAAGTCAAAAACCGAAAACTAAAAAATCATATATTTATATGATTGCACAGTAAAAATAAACCCATTATCTTTGCAAAAATTTTTAAAATGATTTTTATATGATTTGTAGGTTCTATAAGAGTTTAGAGTGTAAATATAAGAGTTTAGATTTAAAATTATCTATATCCAGTGATGAAAAATAAACAACATATTACGTTTTGTTATTATATGCACTTACATCCCGTTAGGGATTTATCGCTATGTAGAAAAATGGGTGAATATGTGAATAATTAGATTCCTCACTTTGTTCGGAATGACACCATTAGCATATCAATGGTAGTTAGAGAAGGGTTGCGGCAAAGCCGCAACCCTTCTCTAACTTTAAAACCATAACGGTCAGTCATTCCGAATGGAACGGAGTGAAATGAGGAATCTAATAAATAGTGTTTGGAAGTAAAGGGTTTATTATCCTATAAAACAGTCCTATACACCGTTTTTTCACCCTCGAATATTTTTGCTTATCGACAAAAAAAAGTTACATTTTTCCCCATAAACTTGTA
>Ga0099364_10003073_pt1 | contig 26214 bp, 23 predicted proteins | sample TergutTh196P3_FD_73070 | JGI IMG/M metagenome (GOLD analysis project Ga0099364, IMG submission 73070) | Microcerotermes parvus P3 segment gut microbial communities from Pointe-Noire, Republic of the Congo - Th196 P3 | ecosystem: Host-associated > Arthropoda: Insects > Digestive system > Gut ...
AAAAAATGCGCTTATTTCGCGTGAAATCATTGATATATCTGCAAAAAAGGTAGATATTTTAGACCCTGTTTTTAAATTATGGCTGAAAGAAGATTATTGGAACAGGAATAAAAATATCTGATATTTGGTCGATTGTATGACGGGATTGTGTATGGGAACATACGCAATCCTGTTTCGATGATTCGGAGAGATCAAATTATAAATCTGCGACAATATAAATAAAAAAAAATGCCAGGAAGTTTTGCGTATGCAAAGAAAAGAGTATTTTTGCACCGTGTTTAATTTTTAATATGTAAAAAAATGGCTTACGTAATTAGCGAAGATTGCATTGCATGTGGTTCCTGTTTAGGCGAATGTCCCGTTGAAGCAATAAGTGAAGGTGATATTTACCGCATTGACCCTGAGATGTGTACCGATTGTGGCGACTGTGCCGACGCATGTCCTACTGAGGCAATACATCCGGCTTAGCAGTCTTTTGAAGTAAAGGGTTCATGGGTGAATATCGTGTGTATCTATGTGTTTTAATTTTTTTGAACCCTTTTCTGTGCTCCTCTGTGTTCTTTGTGTCTCTGTGCTGAAAAAAATAGTCGGAATAGCGTTTGCTGCACAGCAACATAAATAACACGGAGGGCACAGATTTTTGAATATGTAGCGTCGCAGCAAAGAAGCATGTTAGATGAGCTTGAATGATTGAACGAATTTATATTCTTGAAAATGTGGACCTGGTCGCGTTTTACGGCGTGAACAATACACACATGCAGCTGATTAAGACGCTCTTCCCGAAGTTGCGTATCGTCGCTCGCGGGAATGTGATGAAAATCATTGGCGACGAAGACGAACTCGACTCGTTCCTGAAAAAAATCAGAGAAATCGAACTCTACTGTGAAGAATATAATGTATTGACCGAAGAAGTCATTCTCGGCATTGTCAAAGGCAAAGAAGTCGCCCTGACCAAACAGGAAAACCTGATTACGTATGGCGTGAACGGACGCTCCATCGTAGCCCGCTCCAAAAATCAGCAACTATTGGTAAAAAGTTTTGAAGAAAATGATTTGACTTTTACCATCGGCCCGGCCGGAACGGGAAAGACGTTTGTTGCCATAGCTTTAGCCGTCAAGGCTTTGAAAAACAAGCAGGTAAAGAAAATCATCCTGAGCCGTCCGGCAGTAGAGGCAGGCGAGAAACTCGGATTTCTTCCCGGTGAGATGAAAGACAAGTTAGACCCTTATCTGCAACCGCTTTACGATGCGTTGCAGGAAATGATACCTGCCGCCCGGCTAAAGGAATATATGGAAAATAATGTTATCCAGATTGCCCCGCTGGCATTTATGCGCGGACGTACATTGAACGATGCCGTGATCATTCTCGACGAGGCGCAAAACACAACCACCCACCAGATTAAAATGTTTTTAACCCGTCTGGGATTGAATGCAAAGATGATTGTTACCGGCGATATTACGCAGATAGACTTGCCGCCTGCAGCCACTTCCGGACTGATACAGGCGATGCACATTCTGAGAAAAGTACAGGGGATTGGCAGCGTGGAATTTACAAAAAAGGATATTGTGCGCCATAAACTTGTACAGCGAATTGTAGAAGCGTACGAAAAAGACGACTTGCAACGAAAAAAAGAACAGAAAAAAGAACTGACAACAAAATAGAAAATACGAAGCAACAGATGAAAAAATATGGTTTGATAGGTTATCCGTTGGGACATTCGTTTTCGAAAGATTTCTTTAACCGGAAATTCAAGTCCGAACATATTGATGCCGAATATGTTAATTTTCAGATAGAAGATATAAAGGAGTTTAAAAATATAGTCAAAGACAACCCGACATTGTGTGGCATGAATGTAACCTTGCCCTACAAAACCCAGGTGATGCCCCTGCTCGACGAAATCGACAGGGATGCCCGTTTGATCGGCGCAGTCAATGTCATCAAGTTTATTAAAGGAGGGCGTTTCAGCAAGTTGAAACTGAAAGGATATAATTCGGATATCATCGGATTCAAGGAATCCATTGAGCCGTTACTCAAGCCGGAAGTCCATCGCAAGGCATTGATTTTGGGGACGGGAGGCGCCTCCAAAGCCGTATACCACGGATTGAAACAGTTGGATATCGAAGTACAATACGTATCCCGTTACCCAGAGGAGCATAGCATTACCTACGAAGAAGTTACGCCTGAATGGATCAAAGAATACACCATCATTGTCAACGCAACCCCCTTGGGCATGTCTCCCCATGTGGAAGAATGTCCCAATATACCCTATGATTCGCTGACCCCGGCCCATTTGCTTTACGACCTGCTCTATAATCCGGACGAAACCCTGTTTATGCGCAAAGGCAAAGAAAAGTGCGCAACGGTCAAAAACGGACTGGAAATGTTGCTGTTACAGGCATTTGTGTCGTGGGATATCTGGAATATGTGATGATTTAATCCGGTTGATTTCATCTTTCAGCATTTCAATATAATCCTGTTGATTTTTTTATTCAATAAGATGGTTTAATACCCCGACCCTTGGGTCGGAAAGTATAAAATTCCTTATGATACCTTGAGGCTTGCCTCAGGGTCATTCATTTTTCGACTGTTTTTCCTGCAAAATAGGTATTGTCGCACCGCTTATTCAGTTATTCAATTCATCATAATTTATAGATTACCGTCAGCCCATCGCGCAATGGAAGTATCACCTTTTCGATACGGGTATCGTTTTTGATTTTTTCGTTGAACGCCTGGATACCACGGGTTTGTCTGTCCGGCGAAACGGTTTGGTCGTCCGTCACTTTCCCCGACCAAATCGTATTATCAGCCAAAATGATTCCTCCCTGCTGTACAAAAGGGAATACCACGTCGTAATATGCACAGTATTCCCGTTTATCACCGTCAATAAAAACCAAATCAAACGTCTCATTTAACAAAGGTATGATTTCCAGCGCATCGCCCCAATGAATTCTGATCCTGTCCTTATCGGGTGACTGTTCCAGAAACGGACGGATGAACGGTTCCATTTCATCGTTGATCTCGATCGAATGTATCAGGGCGTTACTGTCCAATCCTTCTGCCATACAGAGTGTTGCATAAGCCGTATAGGCGCCTATTTCCAATACCCGCCGGGGACGTATCATGCGGCAAAACATCTTCAGGACACGTCCCTGCAAATGACCGGCAATCATACGCGGATGCAGTAATTTTACATGCGCTTCGCGGCGCAATGCTGCCAGTAAAGCGCCTTCTTCGTCAATATGATTCAGAATATAGGTTTCGATTGCATCGGATGACATGCAGTTTACGTTAGAAAGGTGGGTATTTCAAATGTTTCGTCCGAGCTGAAAATTCTGTTTACTTCATTGATTTCAAGAAAGGTCGTTCCTCCTTTTCTTCCAAAACTTCCGCCCAGATAAGCGACTTTATCCGTAGCGGCAATCTGTCCGCTGTTGAGTAATTGATGGAGTGCATCGAAAAAATATTCCCGCCGGTTGTCGTTCCAGGGTTGATAGACAGCCCACACACCATAGGAGAGCGACAGCATACGCATGACCTGTTCGTTATAACATATCGCAAAGACGGTAGACGTGCCCCTGAATGCCGCCAGATAAAGGGCTGTCCGTCCGCTATGACTGTCGGTGATGATTGCTTTGACATGCAGTTTGGAGGAAGACTTGACTGCCTGCTTGGCGAGATACGAAGTAACATCCAGGTCATCTCCTTCGATGGGCACGCGGATGTCGTTCACTTTCTGCTTTGTTTTTTCTGCTTCACATATCACTTTAGTCATGATCTGTACGGCTTCGACCGGATATTTGCCGACGGCTGTCTCTCCGCTCAGCATCAGTGCATCCGTCCGGTCATTAATGGCATGGGCAATATCGGTTACTTCGGCGCGGGTAGGACGGGGATTGGTAATCATCGAATGAAGCATCTGGGTGGCTACGATGACCGGTTTTTTTACCTCTATGCATTTCCTGATCAGTGTCCGCTGAATAGCTGGAATCCTTTCTGCCGGTATCTCAATGCCCAGGTCTCCGCGGGCAATCATAATCCCGTAAGCCACTTCGAGGATCTCATCAATATGATCCACCCCTTCCTGGTTTTCGATTTTAGCGATGATTTTGACCGGACTGTTCCGCCCGTCCAACAGTTGCTGTATATCCAATACATCCTGTTTGCTGCGAACAAACGAATGGGCGATAAAATCAAGGTCATTGTCAATCGCCCATTCAATGTTTTTCCGGTCTTTTGCCGACAGCGAAGGCAGGTTGATACGAACGCCCGGCACATTCAGGCTCTTATTACTGCCCAGCGCAGCATCATTTTGCACTTCACAAACCAAATAATCGGTCTGTTTTTCGACCACCTTCAGTTCAAGCTCCCCATCATCAATCAGGATATCATTGCCAACCGTCAAATCATTCACTATATCAGCGTACGAAACACAGATACAGTCGTGAGACGTTTCTTTCCCTGGTTCTCCTTTTAGTTTGACCTGCTCTCCTGTCTTGAAAAGAATGGGTTCACTCACCCGGTTGGTGCGTATCTCCGGCCCTTTGGTGTCAATAAGGATACCTATCCGACCTGAAACCTCACGGGTATTACAAACGATTTTCTCTAATCCTTTTTCATCCAAATGCGCCGTATTCAGGCGTACGACATTCATTCCTGCCAGATAAAGCGCGCGGATAAAATCCACATCACACCGTTTATCCGATAGCGTAGCAATGATTTTTGTATATTTCAGCATCTTTTTGTATAGTTTATGGAAGAATGAGAATCGCTTCGATAGCCAACCGGTACGAATCCAGTCCAAAGCCGGCAATCACTCCCCTGCAGGCAGCCGCCAGCAGCGACTTGTGCCGAAACGGCTCGCGCGTGTATACATTGGATATATGCACTTCGACGACCGGTGTCGTTACGGCTTTGATTGCATCGTGCAAAGCGATGGAGGTATGCGTATAGGCGCCGGCGTTTAGGATGATTCCGTCGAACGAAAAACCTGTTTCGTGAATTTTTTGGATCAACTCCCCTTCGATATTGCTTTGACAGTATGCAATTTCACATTGGGGATACCTCTCTTTGAGAAAGTCTAAATAGCTTTCAAAGGTTGTATTGCCATACATGGAAGGCTCTCTGACTCCCAGCAGATTCAGATTCGGCCCGTTAATAAGTTGAATTTTTTTCATATATTGCTGTTTTTTGCTTCTGATTGTTTAAATCATGTACAAAAGTAGTGATTTTTTTGATGAAACTCTATTTTTTATTTTCCGCGGAAAACAGAAATAAATGTATGCAATGAAAAATAGTTATCTTTGCAGTGTAAAAGGTTGTATTTAAAATGTCACAAATCTGATAATCCCGGTGATGCGCTGTGTTCTTTGTGTCTCTGTGTTGAATTCTTTTTTTCTTCAGCACAGAGACACAGAGTCCACAAAGTTTCACAGAGAAAATGTAAAAAAATATAACTATGGATGAACAGAATAATAATTATATTCGCAAATACCAAATCTGGTTAAGGTTGGAAAAGGGTTTATCGCCCAATACGATTGAGGCTTATCTGGAGGATCTGAATAAATTGATGCAATTTATTTCAAATGAGGGATTGCCTATTCTTCAAATCAACTATTCCGATTTGCAGCAATTTGTTGCTCAACTGAATGACCTCGGTATTTCTTTCCGTTCGCAAGCCCGTATCATATCAGGTATCAAGTCGTTTTACAGGTTTTTGCTGATAGAAGATTTCCTGCGCGTCGACCCGACCGGGTTACTGGAATCGCCTAAAATCGGGATGAAACTGCCGGAGGTGTTGTCGGTCGACGAGATAAACCGGATACTTGATTCGGTTGATCTGTCCACTCCGACTGGACAGCGCAACCGGGCAATGCTTGAGGTATTATACAGTTGCGGACTGCGTGTGTCGGAGCTGGTTCGTTTGCGTTATCCGGATATTTATTTTGATGAAGAATTTATCCGGATCGAAGGAAAAGGTCGGAAGCAGCGACTTGTCCCGATTTCGCAGACAGCCATTCGTGAAATCAGAAACTACCTTTTCGACCGCCACCGGATTACCGTGCAAAAAGGCTCTGAAGATATCCTTTTCCTCAATCGGCGGGGTGCCGGATTGTCGCGCGGGATGGTGTTTCATATCATCAAAGCGCAGTCCGAACTGGCCGGTATCAAAAAGACGATTAGCCCCCACACCTTTCGCCATTCATTTGCTACCCATCTGCTTGAAGGAGGAGCAAACCTGCGGGCGATACAATTAATGCTCGGACACGAAAAGATTACGACAACCGAACTGTACACCCATATCGACCGCGAATTTCTCCGCAGAGAAATCATTGCCCATCATCCGAGGAACAGGAATACTTAAGGGTTTTGTTAGAAGCGTCCTTAATGAAACTGTAATGTAAGCTGTTCCGGTGGAAGAAGCGTAAAACTTTTCCGGTGATAAGGCGTTATTCCATATTCACGGATAGCTTGCCGGTGGGCTTTCGTAGGGTATCCTTTGTTTTTATTCCAATGAAAGGCAGGGTATTCCTTTGCCAATTGCTGCATATAGTCATCGCGGCAGGTTTTGGCCAGAACAGAGGCGGCGGCAATGCTGAGGTAATTGCGGTCGCCCTTGACAACGGTGGTATGCGGGATATCCGGAAAAGGACGAAAACGGTTCCCGTCGATCAGCAAATGTTCGGGCTTCACGGTCAACTTTTCGATGGCACGGTGCATGGCTAAAAAGGAGGCTTCCAGAATATTGATCCGGTCGATCTCTTCGGGCGAAACCATACCGGTAGCCCACGAAACGGCATTTTGTTCGATAAGCGGACGCAGGGCGTACCGTACTCTTTCGCTTAACAGTTTACTGTCATTCAGTTTGTTGCAATGAAAATCCGGTGGCAGTATGACAGCTGCAGCAAACACAGCGCCGGCTAAACATCCCCGACCTGCTTCATCACATCCGCATTCGATGCAATTCTTCTTGAAATAAGGCAACAATGACATGGATGATTAAAACATTTTCCGTATCTGTTCGATTCCCGCAATGAAGACATCTATCTCTTCAAGTGTATTATACAAAGCAAATGAAGCCCTTACAGTTCCTTCGATCCCCAATGTTTTCATTAAAGGTTCGGCACAGTGATGCCCTGTCCGCACGGCAATGCCCAACCTGTCGAGCAACATACCCATATCATAGGGATGGATTGTGTCGACTAAAAAAGAAATGACGCCGCTTTTATGGGGTGATTGTCCAAAAATGCGTACCCCTCCGATAGCCTTTAATTGCTCTGTCGTATATTTTAGCAGCATCTCTTCATGATGATGAATATGTTCCCATCCGAACGATTTCACATAATGTAATGCTTCCGCCAGACCGGAGCTGCCGATAAAGTCGGGGGTGCCTGCTTCAAATTTGTACGGCAACTCGTTGAACACGGTCTTTTCGAACGACACGGAAGCAATCATTTCGCCTCCCCCTTGATAGGGCGGAATACGATTCAACCATTCTTCCTTGCCGTAGAGCACACCGATACCGGTCGGCGCATAGATTTTATGTCCCGAAAAAACGTAAAAATCAGCGCCTAATACCTGTACGTCAACCGGTAGATGGGCGACTGCCTGGGCGCCGTCAATCAGTACGGGTACGCCATGCGCATGGGCAATCCGGATCAATTCGCCGACCGGATTGATGGTTCCCAACACATTGGATACATGGGTGACAGCCACTAAACGTGTCCGCCCGGAAAACAAACGGGCATAAGCCTCCATATCAAGTTCTCCTGTCTCGTTGAGCGGAATAACTTTCAGTCCGGCTCCCTGCAATTGCCAGGGGACGATATTGGAGTGATGTTCCATTGCCGAAACGATGACTTCGTCTCCGGATTTCATGCAGGCTTTCGCCAAACTCGAAGCGACTAAGTTGATAGCGTCGGTTGTGCCTCGTGTAAAGATTATTTCGGAAGAGGAATTGGCATTCAGGAATTGTTGAACCGTTCGGCGGGCTGTTTCGTGTGCCTCGGTCGCAATCTGGCTGAGATGATGTACGCCCCTGTGAATATTCGCATTGGCATGATAATAACCTTCCGTTAGCTTGTTAATGACCTGCTTTGGCTTTTGTGTCGTAGCCGCATTATCAAGATAAACTAACGGCTTGTTATATACCTTCTCCTGTAAAATCGGGAAGTCGGAACGGATGGCTTGAATATCTAACATGTCAATTTAAATAAAAATAAAGAACAAAGATAAAACTTATTTTACAACTTCCATTTTTTTTTATTTCTTTGTATCCAATTAAGACATATCGAATAATTATTAAAACAAAAAATGTATGAATGACATGGAGAAACCGTATGTAATAGGTATTGACATTGGCGGCACCAATACCACTTTTGGGTTGGTAGACGCCAGAGGGACTATTTTGGATAATGGTTTGATTAAGACCGAAAGTTATCCCGCTATTGAAGACTATGTGACGGCGTTAGCCGGAGGGATTCAAGGTATGATTCGGCAGGTCGGCGGAATGGATCTGATTAAAGGAATCGGCATAGGCGCTCCCATGGGGAATTATTTCAGCGGATGTATCGAATGGGCTGTAAATCTTCCCTGGAAAGGAATCATTCCGTTAGCTCAATTGCTGAGTGACAAAATGGAAGGCATTCCGGTTGCTGTAACCAATGATGCGAATGCTGCAGCTATGGGTGAGATGGCCTACGGAGCAGCCCGCGGATTAAAAGACTTTATTGTGATAGCCTTGGGAACAGGAGTTGGCAGCGGCATCGTGATCGGAGGCACATTAGTGTATGGGCATGACGGTTTTGCCGGAGAATTGGGTCATGTGATTATGCGCCGTGAAAACGGGCGGATGTGCGGATGTGGGCGCGCCGGTTGTCTGGAGGCATATACTTCTGCCACGGGAGTGGCCCGTACGGCAAAAGAATTGTTGATGACCCGGACAGATTCCAGTTTGCTGCGAACATTAAATCCGGAAAAGATAACCTCTAAAGATGTATATGAAGCAGCGATACAGGGAGATAAGCTGTCAATTGAAATATTTGAACTAACCGGTGAAATATTGGGTGAAGCGTTTGCTGATTTTATTGCCTTTTCCAGCCCAGAAGCCATTATTCTGTTTGGTGGGTTGACCAAAGCCGGCGATTTGATTCTGAATCCGATTCGGCGTTCGATGGATGAGCATGTATTAGGTTCGTATAAAGGGAAGATCAAACTGTTAGTATCCCAGTTAAATGAAGGTGATGCAGCTATTTTGGGCGCCAGCGCTTTAGGTTGGGAAGCGAAACAGGTCATTTAAAAGAGAGACGCGCGGCAGCCCGTCTCTCTTTTGCATATTAAATCCTATTCCAACGCCTGATAAACTGCGTTAAGGAATTTTTCCCAAACGTATGTATCAGGGACCCGATTGGTGTAGAACAGAATAATCATATTTTCTACAGGATCAATGATATAGTCTGTATTGGCCATCCCTCCCCAGCTGAGCGAGCCTGCCGATACCATGGGCGAGAAGTTGTTTTGCGTTTCCCAGTGTATGCTTTCGCCGGGGTAGATTTGGAATCCTAACCCGAAGCGGAAGGTAGCTTCTATTCCTCCGGCATCGGCAAGCTGGTTTTTAGCCATGACTTCGACGGTACGCCGTCCGAGAACACGGTTATTATTAAATGTTCCTTCGTTGAGTATCATCTGGCAGAAACGGGCATATTCCTCGATGATGCCGTTCAGTCCTGTCCCGCCCTGAGCCATCCGCCGGTCGCTAATAAATGGAGAACGTGTTTGCCCGCTCCACATTTCCACCGGTTCGATTCGTCCCGTACTGTCTGCACGGTAGCAGGTGACAAACCTGTCTTTATATTCTTCATCATAGTAATACGCCATTTCTTTGATGCCGAGTGGCTCGAAGATGGCTTCTTTCATGTATTCCTGCAACGATTTTCCCGAGAAATACTCAACTAAATAAGCTGCTACGTCTGATGCCGGGTGGTAGTTCCATCCTGTTCCCGGATCGAAGATCAAAGGCGCTTTGACGAGTTCTTTCACATGCGCTTCGAGCGTTTCAGGCTGGGGCTGTTGTGGCGCTCCGCGTGGCTGTCTTACACCGTTGATACCGGAAGAATGCGACAGCAGGTGGCGGATTAATACAGGTGAAGCAGCTTTGCGTGTCTGCGGTGCATAAGGATCGCTTCCGGGGATGATTACCTGATCGGTCATCTCAGGGATGTACTTTGACACAGGGTCGTCCAATTGGAATTTAGCTTGTTCGAAGAGCGTCATCAACGCAACCGTGGTAACGGCTTTTGTCTGCGAATACATGCGGAAGATGTCGTCTTTTTCCAGCGGAATTTGTTTCTCAACGTCTCGCCATCCAAATGCTTTGTTGTGAATCACATAGCCTTCTTTGGCTACAAAAGTGAGCGCATGGGGTATGATCCCCTGATCGACATAGTCCTGAAGCAAGTTGTCGATTCGCTTTAATCGTGTTGTATCAACCTTGAGTTTCTTGTAATTTGGTTGATAATTGAATACCTGAGGTTGAGGCTTCTTACTCTCAGGAGCGCTACACATACACAGCGCCATAAGAAGCGTCAGTCCGAATAATAAATGTCTTTTCATACGAGCGAAATTATTTGAATGAATAACGGCGCAAGATAAGCAAAAAAAATCAATGCACCAAAATCCATGAATCTTTCCTGTATCAACAAAATATTTTTGCGAAACACCCATTTGTTTTCATAAAAAAACGTACATTTGCCGTAAAATTATACAGTAAGAACATGCATTATTTCCTGGAAATATGGAATCACGCCGACAATCGCACAGGGACGTTCACTGACAACGACCTCCAAATATGTCGCAATTTACTGAATAGCAGGGTTTACCACCCCACCCACCCACCCACAGTACATACGTTATGCAAACGGTAATCCTTTCGCCGCCTCCGTTTCCCGAACCTGTCAAAGGTTCAGGGTTCAAAGTGCAAGGTTCAAAGGTTTGCGATATTTTCTTACAGTTTTTCTTTCGACAACCCCACCACGCCCATACGCGAGACTTGCAACTGCCGATGCAACCTTGCAGCACCCGTGCAGCAGACTTGCAACGCCCAAAACAACCCTGCTGCACCTGTGTAGCAGACTTGCAACAACCAAAGCAACCCTGTCGCACCCATGCAGCAGACTTGCAATCCTCAATACACGTCCCTTTCGTCCATACCGTCTCTATTGTCCCTGCAACTACAACAACACAATATTAATTTTAAAACAGCAACCGTATGAAAATTAACTCAATCCAGACAGGCAGTTTCACCAACGACGAACATTTTCAGTTCAACACCGAATTTCTCGACACCGTCAACCGCTTTGGCGCCTCGCAGTTAAAAATCGAAACAGACTTCGGCATCTATTTGCCCCTCTACGGGCAGGAAGACACTGTCCTGAAGAAAATCATCAAAAGCGCCTTTACCGCCGAAATAGAAGAAGCCGACAAACGGCGCGACACACTGTTCAGCGGCATGGTAGCCACCTCAAACGCAGCCCTCAACCATTTCAATGCAGACACCCGCAAGGCTGCCGCGAGACTCAAAATCCTCTTCGACACCTACGGCAACCTTGCCCGCAAGCCCCTCAACCAGCAGACCTCCGGTGTCTACAACCTGATGCAGGAACTCAACGGCGCCTACGCAGCCGACGCGCGGCAGGTCGCCATTGTCGACTGGGCAGCCGAACTCGAAGCAGCCAACGTCGCCTTCGACCGTTTAGTCAAAGACCGTTTTGAAGAATCGGCTGCAAAGACCGACCTTGTCCTCCGCGAAGTGCGACGTGAGGTCGATGCCGCCTACCGCGCCATCATCACCCGCATCGGCGCATTAGTCATTGTTGAAGGCGCAGATGCCTACGCCGAATTTATCCGCTACTGGAACACCGTCATTGCCAAATACGCCGCCATCGTGGCGCAACGCGCAGGACGAAGACGAAAAGCCTCTGCCACCAACCCGACGCCCGCTGAAGACGAACAACAGGAAACGGATGAATAATGATGCCCCCCTGTCTGAACAGAAATTGAAAGAATGAATTAACAGATTAAATAAATTGTACAGACATGAGAAAAACAATTATTTTAAGTATGGCGATTGCGCTGAGTATGACGTTGTGTGCAAGCGGAAGGCAGAGTATCGGTAAACAAAACTGTGCAAAACTGAGCGCAAAGCACAATACTAAATATAATTTTAATAATTTAGAAGTTACATCCGATACGGATCAGGGTTTTTAAAATGAAAAAGACACAAAAATTCGGATTGTTGGCAATGATGTTCATGCTGTTGCTGACTTTTGCACACGCAAAAGAGACGCGCCTTCATACGGTTGCTGCCGCGGCGGAAACTAATGTCTGTGAAATTTTGGGTGATAAAGCGTACGCCGATTTGGGCGATGCCCTTGCGGCGGTAAAAAACGGTCAGACAATCAAGCTGCTGCAAAATATCAATTATAACAAAAACGACGGCATTGTGATATATAATAAGAGTATTACTTTTGATCTCAACGGTTTTAATTTGAATGTAGTTGCAGATGAGACTGCGTTGTCTGTTTTCAATGACGGCAGTGAAGTTAAACTTACAGGAAAAGGCGAATTCAATGTTACTTCTAATGGCAGAGCAGGTGTATTAGCCCAATATGGCGGAAAGGCAACAGTTACCAATATAACCGGCAGCACGGGTGGCGCTAGTGCCGGAAACAACTCAAGTATAGCGGTTCTCGGTAATGTGACCACAACATATGATGGTGTTACCTATTATTGCAGTGGCGTTTCTGCCTTTGACAACGCAAGCATAACGGTTCATGGCAATGTAACCTTAACCTCAACAGGTAATGGTGATGGCATTAATGCCAATGACGCAATCATAACAGTTAATGGAGATGTAACCGGCAATCTGAATGGCATTTATGCTAGAAATAACGCAACCGTTACAGTTACCGGTAATGTAACCACAACAGGCGGCAATAGAACTGACAGGGGTGTTGATGCCAATAACTACGCAAACGTAACGGTCGGCGGCAATGTAAACGCCAAATTTTATGGCGTTTATGCCCAAAACGGTTCAGTTGTGAAAGTTACAGGTAATACAACTGGCGACAATTCAACATGCAGTAATTGCGGTCCTTACATACCCGGTACTCAAGGTGAGGGTATTCGTGCCATTAGTGGTTCAAATGTATCGGTTGGAGGTGATGCGATTGGTGTCGTCTATGGCATTTGCGCCTATGACAACGCAACCGTAACTGTTTCAGGTTCTGCTACCGGGCAATATGGAATTCAGGCACGCAGCGGCTCAAATGTGTCGGTTACAGGTGTCGCGAAAGGTACATATGATGGCATTTCAGCAAGTGATGGAGCAAATGTAACGGTTACAGAAGGTGCGACAGGTGTTAGATTTGGCGTTTATGCCAGCGGCAACAACACAACCGTAACTGTTTCCGGCGATGTATCCGGTAGCGTCGAATCCGGGGTTTACGCCGGAGATAACTCACATGTAACTGTTTCGGGTGATGTAATCGGCGGTAGAGATGGTCTTTCTGTCCACAATGCGACCGTAATTGTTGACGGTAGTGTAACCGGCAACATTAGTGGCATTCAGACCATGGATGGAGCAACCATAACGATAAGTGGCGATGTTACAGGTGTTGATGGTGTGAGAATACAAATGGGGGGCAGCGGAAATATGACTGCACAATCATACTACTACGATAAAGCAGAGGTAACAATAGACGGACAGATCAAAATACTGAACGACGGCGCTTATATTCTTTTTTATACAACTTATCCATTAGCAAATACTGGCTTTGAATTAACACATGATGATAATCAACCGACTTCCAGCAAACAGGGTTATCTCGAATACACCGACGGTTTCAATTACGTTTGGGTGAAAGGGGACGACATCACGGGAACGGACATCATTCCGCAGCCTTCTTCCACGTTGAAAGCATATATCCAAAACGGACGCCTGCACGTCAGCGGTCTTACAGTCGGCGATTTGTGGACGGTGTACAACCTGTCCGGCATGATTGTCCATCAAAACAGGGCAGCCGCCGAAGAAGCCGATATTAACCTCCCAGCGAAAGGAATATACATCATTGTATCTGCCAGACAAAGCACGAAAGCAGGGAATTTTTAGAAGCCTCAAAAAAAGCAATCCCTGTCTGAACAGAGAATGGACGATGCGTCAAATTGCAGTGGACATAACACCCGAACCTTGAACCCCGAAACCCGCTCACCCTTTCAGGAGTCGTTTGATTTCGTTCAATTTATTTAATGATTCCAAGGGTGTGAGATTGTTCAGGTCCAGGTTGTTTATTTCGTCGCGGATCTGGCTGAGCATAGGGTCGTCCAACTGAAAGATGTTCAGTTGATAGCCTTCACCTGCGGAAGCAATTTTCTTGACAGGTTTACTGCGAATTCCGGACTGGTTACTTTCTGTTTCCAATTGTTTCAGAATCTCGTCCGACCGTTTGACGATGCTTTTCGGCATCCCTGCCATCCTGGCTACGTGGATTCCGAAGCTATGTTCGCTGCCTCCGGGTATCAGTTTGCGCAGGAAAATGACTTTATTTCCGGCTTCCTTCACCGATACATTGAAGTTTTTGATGCGTTTGAATGAACGTTCCATTTCGTTCAATTCGTGATAATGTGTTGCAAACAGCGTCCGGGCAGAAGCACTCGGGTGTTCGTGAATATATTCCACAATTGCCCAGGCGATAGAGATTCCGTCGTACGTACTTGTTCCCCTTCCAAGTTCGTCAAACAGGATTAAACTGCGTGGAGAGAGGTTATTGATAATTTCCGCCGCCTCATTCATCTCAATCAAAAAAGTTGATTCGCCGGCGGAAATATTATCAGAGGCCCCTACACGTGTAAATATCTTATCAACCATACCGATACGCGCATTTTCAGCGGGGACAAAGCTGCCGGTTTGCGCCATCAGGGTGATCAAGGCCGTTTGCCGCAATAAAGCTGATTTACCGGCCATATTCGGACCGGTGATAATCAGGATCTGTTGTTTTTTTCTGTCTAAAAAGACGTCGTTTGCAATGTAAGGATCAGCGGGAGGGAGTTGACGTTCGATGACCGGATGTCTTCCTGCTTTGATGTCAATCACATCCGACTCGTCAACCACAGGACAGGTATATTTGTTCTTGACGGCAATTTTGGCAAACGAAATCAGGCAGTCAAGTTGTCCAATCAGATGGGCATTTTGCTGAACAGGGAGCGTGTGTTTGGCAAGTTCAATAATCAGTTCATTGAATAACCTTGCTTCCCATGCAAGAATTTTTTCTTCGGCGCCTAAGATTTTCTCTTCATATTCTTTTAATTCTTCTGTGATGTATCGTTCCGCACCTACTAAAGTCTGTTTGCGAATCCATTCGGACGGCACTTTGTCTTTATGCGTATTCCGTACCTCAATATAATAACCGAATACATTGTTAAAAGCTATTTTCAGGCTCGGTATACCGGTGAGTTCGCTTTCGCGTTGCTGGATTTGCATCAGGTAGTCTTTCCCTGAGTATGCTATTGTGCGTAATTCGTCCAATTCGGGATGAACTCCCTGAGCAATCACGCCACCTTTATTGATCAGCGCCGGCGGGTCGTTCTTGATTTCTTTTTCAATCCGGTTTCGAATCTCAATACATGGATTCAATTTTTCTCCGATTGCTTGCAGTTCTGTTTTTTCACTTGCCTCACAAAGTGAACGAATCGGATCAATGGCATAAAGCGCCGTCTTTAACTGAACCACTTCGCGAGGTGAAACTCTGCCAACGGCAACCTTCGATATGATACGTTCCAGATCGCCTATTTCACCGATATGTTTGTCTATTTGATTGCGTAAATCCGTCCGGTTATAAAAAAGCGATACGATGTTTTGCCTTTTTTGAATCGACTGAATATCTTTCAGGGGAAACAAAACCCAGCGTTTCAGCAGACGCGCTCCCATCGGCGATGAAGTTTTATCCAGAATATGGATCAGAGCGGTTCCACCTTCGTTGATTGTCTGCACTAATTCCAGACTGCGTACCGTAAACTTATCAAGCCGGACAAATCCTTCTTCTTCGATGCGTGAAATCCTTGAAATATGCGAAATATGGGTATGTTGGGTAATATCAAGATATGCCAGGATCGCTCCGGATGAAATGATGCCATATTGCAACTCATGTACGCCGAATCCTTTGAGGCCGGAGGTTTCGAAGTGTTTTAACAACCGCTCATGTGCTGTTTCGAACGAGAATATCCAGTCATCCAGTTCAAACAGAAAAAAACGTGTTCCAATTGTTTTTTCGAAATGTTTTTTAAAATTGCGTTGAATCAATACCTCTTTGGGGGCAAAATTATGTAACAGTTTGTCGATGTAGTCGACCGCGCCTTCGGCTGTCAAAAACTCTCCGGTAGAGATATCAAGAAAAGAAATGCCACAGGTGTGTTGACCGAAATGAACGGCTGCCAGGAAATTGTTTTCCTTATGATTCAGGATATTATCATTGATAGATATTCCTGGAGTCACCAATTCTGTAATTCCCCGTTTGACTAATTTTTTAGCCAGTTTAGGGTCTTCCAACTGGTCACAGATAGCGACCCGTTTGCCGGCACGGACTAATTTGGGAAGATAGGTATCTAAGGCATGGTGGGGAAAACCGGCCATTTCGACGTATTGGGCGACTCCATCTGCCCGTTTGGTAAGAATGATACCCAAAATTTCGGCTCCCATGATGGCATCCTTGCCATACATTTCATAAAAATCGCCAACACGAAACAGCAAAATGGCATCAGGATGCTTTGATTTGATATCAAAGTACTGTTTCATCATAGGGGTGTTTGCAATAGCTGACACGATTTTCTTTTTACAAGATGATATTTTCGGGGGGACAAATATACAATTTTTAATTTATAATTCTCAATTATTATTTATGCCTTGACTCCCATTTGCGCATACGTTTCTTTTAAACTTTGTTCATTATCGGAAATAATCAATAATTCATCATGGGGTTCCAATTCTGTCGATCCGGTCGGGACAAAATAATGTTCATCTCTTTTCACCATAACGACTAAGGTCTTCTCCGGAATCGGCATATCCATGATACGATGCCCGTGTGCCAGATGATGTTTGGTCACGATAATTTCAGAAACACTTGATTTGATGTCTTCCGACAATTCAAACTCGAACGACGACCATTTGTTTTCAGGTTTACTAACATCCGCTAATCCAAGCATTCTTGCCACTACAGGAACTGTTGTTCCCTGAATAATTAATGAAACTAATGTAACGAAAAAAACGATATTAAATATCTCTACTCCATATTCTACTCCTGATGTCAGCGGATAGGTAGCGAACAAAATCGGCGCGGCGCCACGAAGTCCGACCCATGCCACATAATTCTTCGCCTTAACGCTCATTTTCCGGAATGGAGCGATACATAACCATACGGCAATCGGGCGGGAAACAAAAATCATAAATAAACCTATGGCTAAACCAATCCCAAAAATAGGAAGTAATTCTGACGGATTGACAAAAAGCCCCAGCGTAAGGAACATAACTATCTGGAAGAGCCACGTCATTCCATCCATGAATTTCTTGGATGTTTTTTTGTGTATAAACTTTGAATTGCCTACCACAAGTCCGCTGATATAGACTGCCAGATATCCGTTCCCCCGGGCTAAATCAGTAGCTGAGAAGACAATAAACAGTATCGTAAGCATCAGAACCGGATACAGTGATTCATTGTCGATATTGATTTTATTGATTAACTTGACGGCAAGCCACCCAAACCCATATCCTAAAGCTGCTCCGAGTGCAAGTTGTATAACGAATGTTCCGGCAATTTCCCACAGGCTGCCTTCTCCCATTTGTATCCACTGAATAAAAGTGATCGTCAGAAGATATGCCATCGGGTCATTACTTCCGCTTTCAAGTTCCAGCATCGGACGAAGGCGTTGTTTCAAAGCAAGCCCTTTCGCCCTGAGAATGGCAAAAACCGAAGCCGAATCGGTAGAAGACATCACCGAAGCCAGCAACAAAGCCTCAAGTAAGGAAAAAGAAATGGCTGTTATCACATGCTGAGTCATCAGATAGATGAAAACGCCGGTAATCACTGCAGTTAGTAATACGCCCAAGGTTGCCAGAATAATCCCCGGCGCTATCACAGGTTTTATATCCGAAAATTTTGTGTCCATACCACCTGAAAACAAAATAATGTTCAGGGCAATTACTCCTATAAACTGTGCTGCTTTGGGATTTGAAAAATTCAGTCCGACGCCATCAACGCCAAAAATCATCCCTACTGCTAAAAAAAGCACCAAAGTCGGCACGCCAAACCGGTATCCCGTTTTTCCGGCAAAAATACTTATTAATAACAGCAATGAACCTACTAAAATAATACTGTCTATTGGTATGTTTGAAAAATCCATCGTATTATGTTTTTTCTTTGTTTACTCTAAAAATTGCGCATTCGGATTCGAAGGCTACAAATATAAGATTTTTTTTTGATATAACAAAACAGAAATTTTCTAAATCAGATTGTTTTTTCTCTATAATTTATTCTATCTTTGCCTTCTTGTTTTAAAAACCTGCTTGATTAATAAAAGTTATGTGGTTGCATCACTCTTCAATCGGACGAAAATCAGTAATGAGTATAACCGGTTTGGCTCTGGTTATATTTGTATTGTTTCATTTAACAATGAATATGACGGCGGTTTTTTCGGCTGATACGTACAACATGATTTGCTCCATTTTGAGAGCAAACTGGTATGTTATGGCTGCCAGCATTGTTTTAGGAGCGTTGATTGTCCTTCACTTCTTTTATGCGGTAATAATCACATTGCAAAACAAAAGGGCACGTGGAAATGACCGTTATGCGGTACAAAAACAACCGAAAGGAGTGAGTTGGGCTTCGTTAAACATGCTTGTGCTGGGATTTACCGTATGCGGTTTTCTGTTATTACATCTTTGGCAGTTTTGGCATAAGATGATGTTTTCCGAATTAACCGGTCTGCACGAAGTAGAACTAAACGGCAACATGGTTTCTACTCAAGACGGATATGCCTTTATCAGTTATTATTTCAGCCAATTATGGGTGGTCATAGCTTATCTGGCATGGTATGTGGCTTTATGGTTTCACTTGACACATGGTATCTGGAGCGCGTTTCAGAGCATAGGATTGAATAATCATATCTGGTTTGGTCGCCTGAAATTAATCAGCCATATCGCAGCAACACTTATTCTGTCAGGTTTTGCATTTGTGACACTGACATTCTATGTACGAAGCCTGAGTAGCGGAACAACATGTTGTTAAAACGAAAAAAATGATGGTGACTCAAATACATTCAAAAATACCTCCGGGTCCGTTAGCGGAAAAGTGGACCTACTACAAAGACCATCAAAAATTGGTCAATCCGGCTAACAAACGCCGTTTAGACATCATTGTTGTTGGAACCGGATTGGCAGGCGCTTCGGCGGCGGCTTCTCTGGCAAAATTAGGATTTAACGTACTCAACTTCTGCATCCAGGATTCGCCTCGTCGCGCCCATTCCATTTCGGCACAGGGAGGTATCAATGCAGCAAAGAACTACCAGAATGACGGCGACTCGGTCTACCGCCTCTTCTATGATACCATCAAAGGCGGCGACTATCGTTCGCGTGAAGCCAATGTATACCGTCTGGCGGAAGTATCCAACTCAATTATTGACCTGTGTGTAGCACAAGGGGTTCCTTTTGCGCGCGAATATGGAGGATTGTTAGACAACCGTTCATTTGGGGGAGCACAGGTGTCACGGACATTTTATGCACGTGGTCAGACAGGACAGCAATTATTGATGGCAGCATACGGCGCATTAAGCCGTCAGATCGGTATAGGAATAGTTAAAATGTATACGCGCTACGAGATGGTGGACGTAATCATTGTCGACGGACGGGCGCGCGGTATCCTTGCCCGCAACCTGATAACAGGTAAAATAGAGCGTTTTGCAGCACATGCCGTTGTCATCGCAACGGGAGGGTATGTCAATGCGTTCTTCCTCTCAACGACCGCCATGACGTCAAACGGCTCTGCTGTATGGCAATGCTATAAAAAAGGCGCTTACTTTGGCAATCCCTGCATGGTACAGATTCATCCGACCTGCATACCGGTACACGGTGAATTTCAGTCGAAACTGACGCTGATGTCCGAATCGTTACGTAACGACGGACGCATCTGGGTACCCAAAAGAGAGGAAGATGCCAAGGCCGTCCGTGCCGGCAAACTCAAACCGACTGACATCAAAGAAGAAGACCGCGATTATTATCTGGAACGCCGTTATCCTGCCTTTGGCAACCTGGTTCCCCGCGACATTGCTTCACGTGCTGCCAAAGAACGTTGCACCGCCGGATTCGGAGTAGAAACAGGAGGAGCCGTCTTTCTCGACTTTGCCGACGCTATCAAACTATTGGGAAAAAATGTGGTGGAAGAACGATATGGCAATCTTTTTCAAATGTATGAAAAGATTGTGGATGACAATCCGTTCGAAACGCCGATGAGGATTTATCCTGCTTTGCATTATTCCATGGGCGGGCTATGGGTGGATTATGAGCTGATGACCAATATCCCCGGACTGTTTGCTATCGGCGAAGCCAACTTTTCGGATCACGGCGCTAACCGCTTAGGCGCTTCTGCCTTGATGCAGGGATTAGCCGACGGTTATTTCATCCTGCCTTATACGATTCAGAACTACTTGGCCGATCAAATACAGGTGCCGCATTTCAGTACGGATTTGCCTGAATTTGAAGAAGCAGAAAACCAAATCAGGGAACGTATCAGCAAACTGATGTATGTGAATGGAAAACGTTCGGTCGACAGCCTGCATAAAGAACTGGGACATATTTTGTGGGATCATGTCGGTATGGAGCGTAACGCGGAAGGATTAAAAACAGCCATTGCGATGATGAAAGAATTGAAGATTGAGATCCAAAACAATATCCGTATTCCCGGTAAAGGTGACGACCTGAATGTCGAACTTGAAAAAGCGCTTCGCCTGGTCGATTTTATAGAGATTGGCGAACTCATGGCGCATGATGCTTACGACCGTGCCGAATCTTGTGGCGGACACTTTCGCGAAGAACACCAGACACAAGACGGCGAAGCGCTTCGGCATGACCAACTTTTCTCGTATGTATCCTGTTGGGAATACCGGGGTGAAGACAACGATCCGGTCATGTACAAAGAACCTCTTAATTATGAATTTATTGTTCGTGAGAAAAGAGACTATAAGAGATAACTATACCGGATTGCCTCGCTGGCTCGCAACGACGGTGCCAATCGACCGTCACTGCGAGGAGTCCTCAACTGGGTTGAGGAAGCCATCCGGAAAAAAACAAAACATATGGACAAAAATATAGATATTAAGGTCAAAGTATGGCGCCAGAGAGGACCTAAAGAAAAAGGCGCTTTTGAAACATATCAGCTCAAAGGGATTTCTCAGGAAAGTTCATTCCTCGAAATGCTTGACATCCTGAACGAACAGTTGATAAACGAGGGAAAAGAGCCTGTCTTTTTCGACCATGACTGTCGCGAAGGTATCTGCGGGATGTGTTCCTTGTATATCAACGGACATCCCCATGGACCTGATACCGGTATTACTACCTGTCAGCTTCACATGCGTAAATTCAATGATGGCGATACCATTACCGTCGAACCCTGGCGTTCTGCCGGATTCCCGATCATTCGTGATTTGACCGTCGACCGTCAGGCGTATGACAAGATTATACAAGCCGGAGGTTTTATTACGATACATATAGGAGCAGTCCCTGATGCCAATGCCCTCCCCGTTCCGAAAGATATCGCCGAATCAGCAATGGATGCGGCATCCTGTATTGGTTGCGGAGCTTGTGCAGCGGCATGCAAAAACGGATCAGCCATGTTGTTTGTTGCAGCCAGAGTGAGCCAGTTGGCTTTGTTGCCGCAGGGACGCGTCGAAGCTGCACGCCGTGCGAAGGCAATGGTTGCCAAAATGGACGAACTTGGCTTCGGCAGCTGCACCAATACGCAGGCTTGCGAATTAGAATGTCCCAAGAATATTTCGATAACCCACATCGCTCGACTGAACCGTGAATTTCTTTCGGCAAAACTGAAAGATTGAATCATTGATATGTATGATACGAATAAAATAGAGGAGGCATTTACGCAATATCTGATTGAAAAATCGCTTAGGAAGACGACGGAGCGGTATATGATATTGGAGCATATTTGTCAGATACGGAGTCATTTCGATGTGGAAATGCTCAGGCAACGATTAGAGGAACACAATTTCCATGTCAGCAGGGCGTCTATTTACAATACTTTCGAATTGCTGATGGATGCCAGAGTGATTGTTCGCCATCAGTTTTCTTCGCAGTTGGTAAAGTATGAACTGAAAACCCTTGCCGCAATGCATCATCATGTGATTTGTAACTATTGCGGAGCAGTCAAGGAAATTAAAAACGACAAAATCTCGAAAGACGTCGCCAATCAAAGAATTACAAAGTTTACATACGAATATCACTCACTATATATTTATGGTATGTGCTCAAAATGTAAATTCCGGTTGAATAATCAGAAAAAGAAAAAATAATCGTTTAACAAATAAAATAATGAAAGTAGATGTTTTATTAGGATTGCAATGGGGCGATGAGGGTAAAGGAAAAATCGTCGATGTGTTAACTCCTGAATATGATGTGATTGCCCGATTTCAGGGAGGTCCTAATGCCGGACACACACTGGAATTTAACGGAGAGAAATATATCCTTCGTTCCATTCCTTCGGGTATCTTTCAGGGGAAAAAAATAAATATTATCGGCAACGGAGTGGTATTAGACCCGTTGTTGTTTATGGAAGAAACAGAAAGTCTGTTAAAAAGCGGACATGATATTAAAAAGCGGCTGTTTATTTCGAAAAAGGCGCATCTGATTTTGCCGACACACCGCATATTAGATGCAGCCAACGAAGCCACCAAAGGAAGTCACAAATTAGGTACGACAGGCAAAGGAATCGGACCGGCATATACGGATAAGGTTAGCCGGAACGGTCTGCGAGTCGGAGATATGTTGAACAATTTCGATGCAAAATATGCCGCCGCCAAAAAACGGCATGAAACTATATTATCTGCGCTGGATTATGCGTATGATATGACCGAATTGGAAGCCCGTTGGTTTGAAGCGATCGAATACCTCAAAACATTTCAGTTGATCGACAGTGAACACCGGATCAACAATCTTTTAAGAGAAGGAAAATTGATTCTGGCTGAAGGAGCGCAAGGTACGATGCTTGATATTGATTTTGGTTCCTATCCGTATGTGACATCATCCCATACGATTTGCGCCGGATGTTGTGCGGGATTGGGTGTAGCGCCCCGCAATATTGGCGAAGTTTACGGAATTTTTAAAGCCTACTGTACCCGTGTAGGAAGCGGCCCCTTTCCAACTGAATTGTCGGATCAAACAGGCGACATATTATGTGAAAGAGGACATGAATATGGCTCTGTGACCGGACGCCGCCGCCGTTGCGGATGGATTGATTTGGTTGCGCTCAGGTATGCCATCATGATCAATGGGGTTACCAAACTGATTATGATGAAAAATGATGTGTTGGATACATTTGAAACAATCCATGCGTGCGTTGCTTACCGGAGGAACGGCGAAGAAGTGACCGAATTTCCTTTTGACATAGCCGAAGCCTCTGTAGAACCTGTTTTAGTGGAATTACCCGGATGGCAAACAGATATGACGAACATACAAAACGAAAATGAATTTCCGGAAGAGTTTAATGCCTATCTGTCATTCCTGGAAGAAGAACTGGGCGTCCCTATTTATATTGTCTCGGTAGGCCCCGACAGGGAACAGACGATTATACGGTATGCGGAACAATGAACAATTATGGATTATGGAAATAATTGGTTTTTATACATTAACTCTTTAAATAATTAAATTATGGTAATGACATCATCAATGAGTTTATACTGGGTCATATTTATCGGTATAGCTTTAATAAGTTGGCTTGTTTCGGCACAATTGAAATCGAAGTTTCAAAAATATTCTCAAATCACGTTGCCTGCCGGATTGACCGGCAGGCAAGTAGCGGAAAAGATGCTGCGTGAAAACGGTATTTTTGATGTACAGGTCACATCGGTAGCCGGTCATCTGACCGACCATTACAATCCAGCTAATAAAACGGTTAACCTGAGCGAGCCGGTATACAGAAGTAACAGCATCGCTGCAGCTGCCGTTGCAGCTCACGAGTGCGGACATGCATTGCAACATGCAAACGCCTACGCCCCGCTGCAATTGCGATCCAGATTAGTTCCGGTAGTCAGTTTTTCGTCAAATATCGTACAGTGGGTGCTGTTGGGAGGGATGCTGATGTTGAAATCATTTCCACAACTGCTGTTGATCGGCATTGTTTTATTTGCCTTTACCACCCTGTTCAGTTTTATTACGCTGCCGGTCGAGATCAATGCAAGCCGGCGTGCTTTGTCCTGGCTGAGAAGTACCGGAATCACGAATATGCAAACGCATGAGAAAGCGGAAGACGCCCTGCGCTCGGCCGCCTATACGTATGTGGTTGCAGCCTTGGGTTCGCTGGCGGCCTTACTTTATTATGTGATGATTTTCTTAGGCGGACGACGCAATTGATCAATGAAACAAAAACCTTCAATACCCCAGGGGACGCGTGACTTTTCACCTGAGAATATGGTGAAACGCAATTATATTTTTCAAACGATTCGAGAGGTCTTCCATGTATTCGGGTTTCAACAAATCGAAACGCCGGCAATGGAAAACCTGACTACCCTGATGGGGAAGTATGGCGAAGAGGGCGACAAACTGTTATTTAAGATCCTCAATTCGGGCGATTTTTTCTCTAAGATTTCCGATGAAGAACTAACGACGAAAAATCCTGTACAAACAGCCGTAAAGATTTGTGAAAAAGGACTTCGTTACGATCTGACGGTTCCTTTTGCCCGTTTTGTGGTACAGCATTATAACGAGATCACTTTTCCGTTCCGGCGCTACCAGATACAGCCGGTATGGCGCGCCGACAAACCACAGAAAGGACGCTACCGCGAATTTTACCAGTGCGATGTCGATGTCGTAGGTTCCGATTCTTTATTGAACGAAGTCGAACTGATCCGGATCATGGATGAAGTTTTTCGCCGTTTCGGCGTGCGGACCTGCATCAAACTGAATAATCGCAAGATACTTTCCGGCATCTCGGAGATTATCGGCGAAGCAGATAAAACAGTCGATATCACGATAGCGATTGATAAATTTGAGAAAATCGGATTGGACAAAGTCAACGACGAACTTCGCACAAAAGGCATTACGGAAGAAGCGATAACGAAACTGCAACCTATCATTGGTCTGCAAGGGACAAATCGCGAAAAAACCGCCGTCCTGAAAGATTTATTCAAACAATCAGAGATCGGACGGAAAGGCGTGGAGGAAATTGAATACATCTTCGACCGAATCGAACAAATCCCTCTGACAGCTACCTTGGAATTGGATTTGACGCTGGCACGCGGATTAAATTATTATACGGGAGCTATTTTCGAAGTAAAGGCACTGGATGTGGCAATAGGCAGTATCACCGGAGGCGGACGTTACGATAATCTGACTGGCGTATTCGGGATGGGCGGATTGTCGGGGGTAGGCGTCTCGTTCGGCGCCGACCGTATTTTTGATGTATTGAATCTGCTTGATTTATATCCGGTTGATGCGCAACAAACAACCCGGTTATTATTTGTGAATTTCGGAGAGAAGGAAGTACATTACCTGCTTCCGTTGATCAACCGGCTCCGGCAGGCAGGGATCAGTACGGAACTATATCCCGACCCAGCCAAGATGAAAAAGCAAATGAGTTATGCCGATGCAAAAAAAATTCCATTTGTTGCTTTAGTCGGCGAAAATGAAATCGCCGAACAAGTGATCCAACTGAAAGATATGACAACAGGCGAACAACGGAAAGTGACGTGGGAGGAACTGTTCTTGACCCTCAATCCTCTTTATTAGTTACCTGCAAGTTGCGGACAGCGGTAACCATTTGAGACATTTAACAGATAATGATATCAGGTGTTGAAAACTTTTTGAATCATTTGAATCAAAAATAATCTAATTTTGTCTTTTAAATTATACAATTAATTTATTTAAATATGTGTTACAAAACAGGATCTGCATTT